>Ga0209061_1000561_pt1 | contig 87403 bp, 84 predicted proteins | sample Coa_R1_10_FD_187157 | JGI IMG/M metagenome (GOLD analysis project Ga0209061, IMG submission 187157) | Surface soil microbial communities from Centralia Pennsylvania, which are recovering from an underground coalmine fire - Coalmine... | ecosystem: Environmental > Terrestrial > Soil >...
CAAGCGGCAGCTGCGCGCTTGAAGGGGAAGCGGTCCGCGCCACCTCCCCTGGGACCTGCACGGTGATCGCAAGCCAGGAAGGCAACGGCGAATACTTCCCGGCGAGGGCAAGCCAGTCCTTTTCCGTTGTCGCGGAAAGCCCCTCGAACGCGACGACGACCTCGACCACGACAACCTCCCGGCAGACCACCTCCCAGCAGACCACCTCCACCACCACAACCTCCCAGCAGGCCACCTCGACCACGACAACGACGGCTGCGACGGCAAGCTCCCCGCAGGCCACCGCCAACACGACAACCACGACAACCGCATCAACGGCGGCAACATCTCAGCCGACCGCCTCCAATCTGACGACGACAACGGCAGCGACGACGACAACGTCTCAGCCGAAGCGAAGCGGGGCCTCCGTCGGGCGGTTGCGGCTGGTCTCCCTGCGCAGGAGCTCCCGCCGGCGGCTGCTGATCAGGTTCAGGGCGGTCCGGGGCGTAAGGGTGCGGGTGGCCGTCGCCAGCGTCTCGCGGCGGCGGTGCCGCCGCCACGGACGGGGTTGTAAGGTGGTGCGCACCCTCGGCGGGAGGGTGGTGACGGCAACCGGCGCGATCCAGACCGTCCGGTTGGCGCTGCCGAGGGGGATCGGCGGGACGGTGCAGGTGAGGCTGACTGCCGGCAACCGGCGGGTGACCGGGAGGCTGGCGGTGGCATTGCGCCGGTCGCGCGGCTGTCGGCCGATCGGCGCTGCCGCAGCTTCGCCAGGGCCAAGCTGTCGGCGCAGCCGGCAAGCGACCAGCCGGCCTGGATTGACTTGAAGTGCCGGCGGGACCGGACCGCGGCGATCTCCGCTGGTCTGCCCAACCGCCGCTATCCTCGCTCTTCAGCGGGTGTGCTCGGCAATGCACCCAACGAGGCTTGCATCGCGATGCCGAGGGAGCGAGGGCGATGGGCGCCGCGCCGGTCGCCCGGGTGAGGAGGAGGGTGGTGGCGATTGCCCCCGATCGAAACGGCTCGGCATCGGCCCGCTTGCTTGCCCAAGGAGCCGGGAAAGGGCAAGTCGGCGACGAGCGACGGTTGGGTCGACCGCAAGCCAAGACCAACGGGAGATCGAGGAAGCCCAGGCCCCGTTCAAGGGGGCGGCGAAAACATCGAGCCGATAGGTGGATGACCGCACTCCTTGAAAGGAGAAGGGTGGCGGGGCTGGTTGTCTTCCTTGCGGGGGTTCTTGCTGCCGCCTCACTTGGGACCGCTACAGCCCGCGCGCGGATCCTCACCGTCGCCGGCGGCAGGAAGCTTGCGCTCTTGCCCCCGCGGACGGCTAAGCACGAGCCACTGGGCCGGGCGCAGCCGACCTTCACCTCGGTTCAGTACCTGGGCGGACCGGTGATGCCGGGCGTGGAAGCGGTCCTCGTGTTCATGGAGCCCAAGGTGACGGTGGCGGGCGCGAAGCGGTCGGCGCAACCGTTTCCGCCTGGATACAGGGAAGGGATCGAAGCCTACTTCGCCGACCTGGCCGCCCAGGCAAAGGCCGGGATCACCCCCGGCTCGGCAGCTGACAACACCGTGACGGCGCAGTACGACGACGGGGAAGGGGCGTTTGCAAACTTCGCCATCACCGTTGCGCCTCCCGTCAGCGACGAACCCGAACTGGAAAACGGCTGCGCAAGCGGGGAAATCTGCTTGCGCGGGGAACAGGTTGTTGAAGCGCTGCAGCGGTACATCGAAAGGGGCGGCCTGGCCGGCGGGTTTGAACGGGAGTTCCTTGTGATCCTGCCGCCAAAGGTGGTCGTCTGCTTTAAGGAAAGCTCCCCCTCCAAAGAAAGCTGCTCGCCCGGCGCCCCGGAAACGGGTTTTTGCGCCTACCACTCCTTTTTCACGATCGCCGGCGCACCCTACATCTACGCCGTCTCCCCCTACGACGCCGAAGAACCGGCCTGCCTGCCGCCCGACCACCCCCTCCTTCATCCCGGCGAAGCGGCGGTTGCCGGGGGGATCGCCCACGAGCTGCTGGAGTCGGTTACCGACCCGATCGTCGGCACCGGCTGGCTGAACGCCGAAGCGGCGGAAAACGGCGCCGAAGCGGAGGTTGCCGACCGCTGCGCCGAACAGTTTGGCGAACCGCTTGGCCTTTTCGAAGGCGCCGTTTTCAACCAACTGCTGAACGGTGTCCCCTACTACTACCAGGAGGTTTGGAGCAACTTCGCCGCAGCCTGCCTGCAAAGGCTTGGCCAGCTGCCAAACGGGCCGCTTCCGGAAATCACCGGTCGGCTTGCGGGGCTCAAGGGGGAACTTCAGGCGGGCGAAGGAGCAAGCAGGTACTTCTGGAACGTACTCCCCGGCGAAGGGGTGACGGTCTCCGCTCGGGAAGGGCGGCAGGTGACGGTGCAGTTCCCGGCGGCGGGTCGGTACGTCGTCTCCGTTACCGAGTACCGGGAAGGCGGCGCCTCCCTTGCCCTCTCGGCGCTTGTGAAGGTGCGCGAAGGGGAAACGTCCGTCCTCCCGCAGGCCGCAATTGCCGGGCCGACAAAGGTGAAGGTTGGCGAAGCAGCCACCTACACCGCCTCCCTTGCCTCGCCGGGGCTTGCAAACAACCTGCCCCAGCAGCCCAAGGCCTACATCTGGTGGCTTTCCGGCAACCCCAGCGATGGCGGCGGCGAGGTCTTCACCGCCCGCTTCCCGGCGCCTGGGACCTACTACCTGACCGTCGGCATCGAAACCTCGGCAGGGGAGGTCGTCCACCGCATGGCGCTTGTTGAAGCAAAGCGGGAACAGACCGTTCAGTTCCTCACCGCCCCGCCAAGCCAGCTCTACGTCGGCCAAAGCTACCAGCCGCGCGCCCAGGCAAGCTCAGGAGCTCCGATCGCCTTTTCGACAAGCGGCAGCTGCGCGCTTGAAGGGGAAGCGGTCCGCGCCACCTCCCCTGGGACCTGCACGGTGATCGCAAGCCAGGAAGGCAACGGCGAATACTTCCCGGCGAGGGCAAGCCAGTCCTTTTCCGTCGTTGCCCAAACCGCATCCCTTTCCCAGACGACAACGACAACAACCTCCCAGCCGGCGCCAGGTAGGGCGTCGGCTGGGCGGCTGCAGCTGATCTCCCTGCGCAGGCTCTCCCGCCGGCGGCTGCTGATCCGCTTCAGGGCAAAGCGGGGCGCGCAGGTGCGGGTGGTGATCGCCCGCGCCTTCCGTTGGCGGTGCCGGCGCCGCGGCCGCCGCTGCCTTGCCGTGCTCACCCTCAGCGCGACGGTGCGGGCAACCGGCGCCGACCAGGCCATCCGGCTGGCGCTGCCGCCCACGCTAAGCGGGGCGCTGCAGGTGACCCTGAAGGCCGGCAGCCAGCGGGTGAGCGGCAGGATCGCCGCCCGCAGGCGGCGGCGCGGGAGCTGTCGGCGGGCGGCCACCGCCGCCTTGCCGCGGCGGCGCTGCGCAGGCCGCTAGCGGCAGCTGGTCCCACCGGCTTTCAAGCCGAAGCGGCGGGAGCGGTCCCCGGCCGGCCGCGCGGCCCGCCGTTATCCTCCCCGCCGGTGCGCTCCGTACTGCTCACCAACGACGACGGCATCGATGCCGAGGGGCTGAGGGCGCTGCGCGCCGCCCTGGTTGGCCTGGAGGGGGTGAGGGTGGTGGTGATCGCCCCCGACGGAAACCGCTCGGCGATGGCCCGCTCGATCACCACCCGCCGGCCGCTTTGGGTTGAAGAGGTTGCCTTTCCCGACGGGACCGTCGGCTACGCCACCGACGGCACCCCGGTCGACTGCGTCCGGCTGGCCTCCCTTGGCCTTGTTGAAGGGTTCAGCCCCGAACTGGTCGTCTCCGGCGTCAACCACGGCCCCAACCTCGGCGACGACATCACCTATTCGGGCACGGTGGCGGCAGCCCTGGAGGGGCTTGTCCTTGGCCTGCCGGCAATTGCCGTCTCCCAGCAGGCCGGAGGCGGCAGCCTCGACTTCCGCTCCGGGGGCGGCTTTGACTTCAGCTACGCCGTCCGCTTCGTCGCCCGGCTGGTTGCAAGGTTTGGCGAGATCCCCCTGCCGGAGCGGACGCTGCTGAACGTCAACTTCCCGGCCGGCCGGCCAAGCGGGGTGGAGGTGACCAGGCTTGGCAAGCGGATCTACAGGGACGAACTGCGCCTCGAGCAGGAGGAGAAGGGCCCGCCGGCCCGCCGCCGCTACTGGGTCTACGGCCAGGACCCCGGCTTCAAGGAGGAGCCGGGAACCGACCTTGCCGCCGTTGCCGCCGGGAGGGTGGCGATCACCCCCCTCCACTTCGACCTCACCCACCGCCCGGGCGTGGAAGCGCTGCGGCAGCTGGACCTGGAGGAGCTGCTTGGCGATGGCTGAGGCCGGCCTTGAGGCCGCCGCCAGGCGGGCAGCGGAGCTGCGGGAGCAGATCGAATACCACGCCTGGCGCTACTACGTCCTTGACGACCCGGAGATCTCCGACGAGGCCTACGACGCCCTCTTTCGCGAGCTGCAGCGGTTGGAGGAGGAACACCCCCAGCTGCGCACCCCCGACTCCCCCACCCAGCGGGTCGCGCCGACGCCGGTCTCCGAGCTGGTCAAGGTCAGCCACAAGGAACCGATGCTTTCGTTGGCAAACGTCCGCTCCCCAGGCGAGCTGGAAGCTTGGGTGGCGCGGATGCGCGACCACCTCGCCAGGGAAGGGATTGCAAACCCCCGCTTCAGCTACGTTGTCGAGCCGAAGATCGACGGCCTGGCGATCACCCTCCTCTACCGGGACGGCGTGCTGGTGAGGGGGGCAACCCGCGGCGACGGCGTCGTCGGCGAGGACGTCACCCACAACCTGCGGACGATCAAGACGATCCCCCTGCGGATTCCGGAGGCGCCGGGCGAGATCGAAGTGCGGGGCGAGGCCTACATGACCCTCTCCGCCTTCCAGGCGCTCAACGAACGCAGAGCGGAGGAAGGCCTTTCCACCTTCATGAACCCGCGCAACGCCGCCGCCGGCTCGATCAGGCAGCTCGACCCCAAGCTTGCCGCCCAGCGGCCGCTCTCCTTCCTCGCCTACCAGGTTGCCGCCGCCCCCCAGCTCGGTCTGGAGAGCCATTGGCAGGCGCTTGCCTGGCTGCGGGAGCGGCGGTTTCCCGTCGCCCCCGACCTGTTCCACACCGAGCAGCTGGCGGAGGTGATCGACCGCTGCCAGTGGTGGGAGGAGCGGCGGGCCGAGCTTGACTTCGAGATCGATGGGGCGGTGGTGAAGGTCTCCGACCTGGAGCTGCAGCGCCGCCTTGGCTTTGTCGGCCGGGACCCCCGCTGGGCCGTCGCCTGGAAGTTCTCGCCGACAACGGCCGTCACCAAGCTCCTTGAGATCGGCTGGAACGTCGGCCGCTACGGCGACCTCCACCCCTACGCGATCCTCGAGCCGGTATCGGTGGGCGGCGTGACGATCAAGCAGGCCACCCTCCACAACGAGGAGGACCTCCGCCGCAAGGACATCCGCGCCGGCGAGGAGGTGATCGTGATCAGGGCAGGCGATGTGATCCCCCAGGTGATCAGTCCCGCCCCCCACGTCGTCGAGCGGCCGAACAGGCCGCCGCCGCCGAAGCCGCCCAGCCGCTGTCCCTACTGCAACACGCCCACCGTCAAGGAACCAGACGATGTGTTCACCCGCTGCCCGAACCGGGACTGCCCGGAGCGCCGCCGCCAGCTGCTCAAGCACTTCGTCTCCTCGGGGGCGCTTGACATCGAGGGGCTTGGCGAGCGCCAGCTTGCCCTCCTTGAAGAACACGGGCTGGTCAGCTCGCCGGCCGACATCTACCGGTTGAAGGTCGAGGACCTCCTGCCGTTGCGCGGCTTCGCACAGAAGCAGGCGCGGAAGCTGATCGAGGCGATCGAGCGCTCGAAGGCCCAGCCGTTTGCCCGGGTGCTCTTTGCGCTTGGCATCGAGGAGGTTGGCGAGGTGACCGCCCGCGCCCTTGCCCGCCGGTTCGGCGACATCGACTCCCTGCTGGCGGCAACGCCTGAGCAGATCGCCGAGGTTCAGGGGGTGGGGGAGAAGGTGGCGGCAAAGATCCGCGCCGCCCTGGACGACCCCCAGCTGCGCAAGCTGATCGCCGAACTGCGGCAGGCCGGCCTGCGGTTTGCGCAGGAGGGGGCGGGCCGCGGCGAGGGGCCGCTTGCCGGCAAGACCGTCGTGCTCACCGGCACGCTGCCGCAGATGACCAGGGAGCAGGCCAGGGAGCTGATCGAAGCGGCCGGCGGCAGGGTCGCCTCCGCCGTCTCCGGGCGGACCGATCTCGTTGTCGCCGGGGCCTCGCCCGGCTCCAAGCTTGAGAAGGCGCGCCGGCTTGGCGTTGAGGTGATCGATGAAGCCGGGCTGCTGAAGCTGCTGGGCCGCTAGCGGCAAGCAGGGCGGCAAGCCGGTCCTGGAGGCGGTGGGCTGCTTCCAGGGCAAGGCCGTCGTTGAAGATCGCAAAGGCCACCCGGTTGCCGTTGGCACTCCGGCAGATGCCGGCAAGGTTGGAGACGGCCAGCAGGGTGCCGGTCTTCGCCCGGCAGCGGCCTTCGGCCGGGCTGTGGCGCAGCCGTTCCCGCAGCGTTCCCGTCCTCCCGGCAACCGGCAGCCCGGCAAGGACGGCCCGACCGCCGGGGATCTGCGCAAGCTGGGCAAGCAGCTTCACCACTTCGTCGGTTGAGGTCCGGTCGGCCCGGGAAAGGCCGGAGCAGTCGATGATCCGCGGCTTCACGCCAACCAGGGGGCGGACCGTCCGAGAGACCACCGCGGCGCCGGCAGCGGTCGTCCCGGCGGCGGAAAACCGGGCGCCAAGCTGCTTGCAGAGCATTTCGGCGATGTAGTTGTCGGAGGGGGTGAGCATCAGGGCGATCAGCTGCCTGAGCTCTGGCGAGCGGACGGCCGCGATCTTCCTCGCCTGCCTTGGGGTGCGGGCAAGGCCCAGCCGATCGCCCACCCTCACCCCCGCCCTCAGCAGGTCGCGGCGGAAGGCAAGGAGGGCGTGGCGGGCGGGGGCGACCGGGCCGCGCAGGCCCCCAGTTTCCCCGCGGTTGTAGGCAAGGGCGGAAAGCTCCCCTTCGAGGTAAGGGTCGGGGGCGTAGTTGGAGGAGGGGTCGCCGACGCGCAGGTCGAACAGCGAGGCGTCGGCGTACAGGTGGCCGAGGACCTTCCGCACCCCGGCGGCCCGCACCGCCGCGGCAAGGGAAGCGGCGCTTGCGCCATGGCCGCCGTAGCGGGCGGCGATCAGCGACGGGGAGCCAAAGGTTGGGTCGCCGCCGCCGCGCAGGTAGAGGTTGCCGTGCAGCACGCCGTCGCTCAGCCGGCCGGTGGCGTAAACGGCCGTTTCAAACCTCGCTGCTTCGCCAAGCAGGTAGAGGGCGGCGGTGGCGGTGTAAAGCTTCTCGACCGAGGCCGGCGGCCGCCGCCGGCCGCCTCGGACGGCAAGCCGCAGCCCGCCCCCGCCCAGCTGGACAACCGTTAAGGAGGTCCCGCTGCCGCCGGCCCGACCGAGCGCCCGCAGCGCGGCGGCAAGGTGGGAGCTGCCGCCAAGCGCAACAGCTGCGCCAAGCAGCAGGCTAAGGGCTTTGCCGGGTTGCAACCTCCGCAAGGACCGAGTCAAGGACATCGAGGAACCGCTGCAGGGCTTGCCGCTCAAAGCAGGAGATCCGCAGCTGGTTGGGGAAGCCAAGCGCCCGACCGTCGGCCACCCTCACCCGCCGCCCTCGCAGGGCGGCTGCAATCGCTGCCCCGTGGGGATGGCTTGCCCAAAGGAACGGCCCCTCCCCCTCCTGGACCGCAAAGCCCCGCCTGCGCAGCTGGGCCGCCAGAAACCGCCGCTCGGCTGCCACCTGGCGGGCTCGGCCGGCAACCACCTCCTCAAGCCCTTCCACCGCCTCGATCGCCCCCGCCACGGCCAGCCCGTTGACGCCAAGCGCCGGTTCTGCGGCGGCAACGGCCTGCGCCCCCTCCTCGCTTGCAAGCAGGTAGCCGATCCGCAGCCCGGCAAGACCGTACGCCTTCGAGAAGGTTCGAAACAAAAGCAGCCGGGGGTGGTCGGCAAGGAGCGCCACCCCAGCGGCCGGCTGTTGGGCGTAATCGAGCAGCGCCTGGTCGAGGAAGACCCAGCAGCCGGGCGGGATCCCGGCAAGCAGCCGGGCGAGCTCCCCCTCCTCAAGGAGCTCCCCGGTCGGGTCGTTTGGGCTGGCAAGGGCGATTGCAGCGGGGGGCTGTCGCTCGGCGGCGGCAAGCAGCTGCTCGACGAGGAGATCGGCCGGCCGCTCGCCGACGGCAGAGAAGCGGATTGCCACCGCCGTCCTCTCCACCCGCCGCTCTCTGCCAAGCCGGGCGAGGAGGGGGTAGGTGGGCCAGGGGAGGAGAAGCCGCTCGCCGGGGTTGAGCACAAGCCCGGCAGCGGCGGCAAGCAGCGCGCTTGCGCCGGGGCCGACGATCACCTGGCTGGGGGAGATGCCGTGCCGCTGCGCAAGCAGCGTGCGCAAACCGGCTGCGCTTGGATAGCGCTGGAGGGCGGAGCGGGCGGCATGGGTGAGCGCCTGGACGATCAGCGGGTGGGGAAGCTCCGGCCAGTAGGTTTGGGAGAGGTCGAGCTCGGCGGCCCGCTCCAGCTCGGCCTGCTTGCGCTGGGCGGCACGGCGGGCAAGCTCGGCCCGTTCCTCCTCCTCGGTCTGCTCCTCGAAGCGGCGGTAGTAGTCGAGCAGGCCCGTCTAAGTCCCTCCCTGTCCGGAGAAGAAGGTGGGGCCGGGGCCGTGGATCAGCAAAAACCAGATCGCAAAGGCGCCTCCGCCGATCACCGCCCCGGCGGCGAAAACCCGGCCGAGGGCGCCCTCCTGCTGGGGGTGGCCGCTTGCCCTGCGCACCAGCACCCAGAGGCGGTCAAGCCGCACCAGCCCGGCAAGGGCGCCGTAGAGGGCTGCGGCAACGGCGGCAACGGCGGCGATCAGGCCGGCCATCACCGACCCGCTCAGGTAGTCGATCTGGGAGCCGACCCACAGCGCCGCGATCGGGATCGGTCCCCAGAGCAGCGCGCAGCAGACCACCTCGACCGCCAGCAGCAGGCCGGCAAAGGCGGCGTCAAACCGCCGCCGCCAGTGCGGCGGGCTGGGCGGCGGCCGGCGATAGCGCAGCGGCCTGGTGGCGGGCCTGCGGCCGACAAACAGGCCGCCGCTGTCACGTGGGTCGGCACCTGCCCGTCTACGTTGCGCCATCGCCTCTTGCAACCGTAGCGGGCCGCAGTTGGCCGCTAGCTTGGCTGGGCGTAGATTTCGTCGATTAGCTTTGCGTACTTCTCGGCGATCGCCTGGCGCTTTACCTTCAGGGTCGGGGTCAGCTCGCCGCCCTCCTGGGTGAAGTCGTGGGGGAGGATTGCAAACCGCTTCACCTGCTCGACGCGGGCGTAGTGGGAGTTGACCTTGTCAAGCTCGGCTTGGATCAGCTCCCGCACCTTTGGCTCCTTGACAAGCTTCTCCATCTCCGTCGGCAAGCCCTGGGCTTGGGCCCAGGGGATGATCTCTTCCTGGTCGAGGGTGATCAACATGATCGGGTAGGGGCGGCGGTCGCCCAACATCACCGCCTGGGAGACCCAGCGGGACTGGCGCATTTCGTTCTCGAGGTTGGCGGGGGTGATGTTCTTGCCGCCGGCGGTGATGATGATGTCCTTCTTGCGGCCGTCGATGTAGATGTAGCCGTCCTCGTCCATGTGGGCGAGGTCGCCGGTGTGCAGCCAGCCGTCCTCGATCGCCCCAAAGGTCTGTTCGGCGCGGTTGTAGTAGCCCTGAAAGACGTTTGGCCCGCGGATCAGCAGCTCCCCGTCGGGGGCGATCTTTGCTTCCACCCCCGGCAGCGGCCTGCCGATCGAGCCGAACCGGTGGGCCTCGGGGGTCGAGTAGGTTGCAACGGTTGAGGTCTCGGTCATCCCGTAGCCCTCCATCACCGGCACGCCCGCCGCAAAGAAGAATTCAAGGATCTCCTTGGCGATCGGCGCCGCGCCGGAGGCCGCTTCCCGCAGCCTGCCGCCAAACACCGCCCTGACGTTCTTGAAGAGCCTCTCGTCGAACTCGGCGTAGCGGGCGCGCAGCTCCTCGGGGACCTCTTCCCCACGGGCCTCGGCTTCCTTGACGGCCATCCCCACCTTGGTCGCCTCCTTGATGTACTCCGGGTCGAAGTGGGAGCAGACCAGCGTGTAGATCTTTTCGAAGATCCGCGGCACCGAGGGCAGGTAGGTGGGCCTTACCTCCGAGAGCTCGGCGACGATCTGCTTGATGTCGCCGCCGTAGTAGGCGATCGTCTGGCCGCTGTCGAAGCAGAAAAGCTGGACGAGGAGGGCGTAGGAGTGGGCAAGCGGCAGGTAGAGGTAGACAAGCTCCGCCGTCTCATCGATCCCCCGCTGCCTGCGGACCTCGTGGAGGATGTCGAGGATCGCCCGGTAGTTGCCGTGGGCGAGCACGCACCCCTTTGGCGGCCCGGTGGTGCCGGAGGTGTAGATGATCGTCAGCGTGTCGCTTGGCTTGACGGCGTCCCGCCGCCCTTCAAGCTCCTCAAGCCTGTTTCCCTCCCTGCCGCGGGCGCGCAGTTCCTCCAAGGTGAGCACCCGCTCCGTGGCGCCGCTCCACCCCTCCGGGGGGTCGATCAGGATCGCGTAGCGAAGCTTTGGCAGCTGGTCCCAGATCTTTTCGATCTTCGCCAGCTGGTCGGCGTTCTCGCAGACGACCGCGCTTGCCCCGGAGTCGTGGAGCACCCAGTGGCACTCCTCGGGGGAGTTGGTGGGGTAGATCGGGACGACAACGATCCCGGCGGTTGCCGCCGCCAGGTCGGCGTAGGACCACTCGGGCCGGGTGTTCGCAAGGATCGCAAGGCGCTCGCCGGGCTTGATGCCAAGCTCGATCAGGCCAAGCGCAACCTCCTGGACGATCGCCCCAAGCTCGCTGTAGGAGAGCTCGTGCCAGCTGCCGTCCCGTTTGAACATGACCGCCGCCTTCCCCCCAAACTCCTTTGCCGAGTCGGCGATTAAGTGGGCGATCGTGCGGGTGGCGGTTGTCTGCTCCAACGTCTACCTCCGTTTTGGGCAGGCTGCGGCATCCCTGCTCCATGGACGGCGCTCCTTCCGCCGGCAGCCGCAGCGGACGACACATGACCTCGCCAATCTTAGCCCCAACCCCGGGGTTGCCGCACGGTTGCGGCAACCCCGGGTCAGGGCTAGCGGCTGGGGGCGCCCCCGGAGGAAGGGGCGCCCCCCCTCGGAGAGGAGGAGAGCTTGTCCCCTTGCCCAACGGCCGTCCCCGCCGCCTCCTGCTCGCGGAGCGTGGCAAGGAACAGCGTCTTGTCGATCTGGCCGTGGAAAACCGGAACCCCGTACTCCCGGCACTTGGCAAGAACCTCCTGGCGATCCAGGCCAAGCATTCTGGCCAGGTCGGTTGGGCTCAGATGGTTTGCCACCGTTGCTGCCCCCTTTTCGGAGCTCCCGGCAGCCCGCCGGAGGAGGCTGCCGGATCTGTACCGTTTGTCACAGCTTAGCCGGCTGCGCGGCGGCAACAAGCCATAAAAGTTGCAATTTCCGGCTAAATCGGGTTTGGCAGGTCGATGAAGAGGTGGTCGACCGCAAACCGCTCCGCCAGCCGCTCGCCAAGGGCCCGAACGCCAAAGGTCTCCGTTGCGTAATGGCCGGCGGCGAAGAAGTGGGCTCGCTCCTCGGCTGCCACCGCAAGCACCCGCTCCGCCGGCTCGCCGGTGATGAAGGCCTGGGCGCCAAGGGCAAGCGCCTCCTCGAAGTAGGAGGAGCCGGCGCCGCTGACCACGGCCACCCTTTCCACCTCCGCCGGGCCGTAGTCGAGGTGGAGCGGCCGGCGGCGGCAGAGCTCGGCTAGGCGCTGCGCAAGCTCGGCTTTGGCAAGGGGCGGGTTGAGGCGGGCGATGAAGCCGATCGACCTCCCCCGGTGCTCGGCGAACGGCTGAAGCTCCTCTCCGCCCAGGGCGCGGCAGAGGATCGCGTTGTTTCCAACCTGGGGGTGGGCATCGAGCGGGAGGTGGTAGGCAAGCAGCGAGATGTCGTTTTGAAGGAGCGGAAGCAGCCGCCGCTTCAGCCTCCGGTCGAGCACCAGCGGCCCAGAGTCCCAGAAGAGGCCGTGATGGACGAGCACCAGGTCGGCGCGCTGCGCAACGGCCCGCTCGAAAAGCTCCAGCCGGGCGCTCACGCCGGTGACGATCCGCCCCACCTGCTCCCGGCCGGCGACCTGGAGGCCGTTTGGGCAGTAGTCGGAAAAGGCCGCCGGTTCAAGGAGGCCCTCCAGGTCGGCAAGGATCTCCGGAAGGGCTGCCACACCGCCAACATAATGGCTGGGGCCTGCGGCCGGGTTGTGATACACCTACCGAGTGTCGGGGCGTGGCGCAGCCTGGTAGCGCGCACCGTTCGGGTCGGTGAGGTCCCCGGTTCAAATCCGGGCGCCCCGATCTCTAAACCGGCGTCAATGCTGCCGTTGCTTCTAAGCTGAAGCCTGTCGAGGTTCCAACGAGCTTCCGTGTGTGGCGGGCTGCGCGGAGGTGGTGGCCTAGAAACGCTCGACTGGTAGCGCTCCCGGTTGCCGCTCCTCGATTGTGCTGCTGGGTTCTCGTTGCCGGATGTGGCTGCAGTCGGCGAGTTGGGCTTGGGGCCAGCTATTCGTGGGGGCGGCGCCGGGTGTCCCATATCCATTTGCGCCAAGCTCCGAGTGCACTCACACTCAGGGTGTCAAGGGGGCTCTGGTTGCACCACCAGCCGTCCTTATGAGCGGCAGAGCGCGTCGCGGTGACGGGCGAGCAGGCCGACGAGTGCGCCCCAAATCAAGCCACGCCATTTGCGAATGCCAGCGTGGGGTTCAAGCCGCGGAGCACGGCAGTCCCCATCAACCAGGTTGGTGGGTTCGATCCGTTTACGTTCGTGTGCTCGCTTGGTGCGGGCGCTCGTGCGTGTTCTTCGCTGTTCTTGATTGCTTGTCGGTTCAGTTGCGCGACGACTTTGGCTGCTTGTCCGCAGGGTCGATGCGCGAGCTTGTTCAGCTTGTCTTCGAGGGCGGGCAGTAGTCGCTTGAGCGTGCTCGAATGGCTGTCTCGCCAGCCGCCCTCGACACCCGCGAGATAGGAAGCGCTGATGCCGGCACGGACCGCCAGTTCGCCTTGGGTCACTCCGGCACGCCTGCGGAGAGCATGAATGGCAGTACTGATGTCGATCTCGCCTCGAGAATGCTCAAGTAGCGCGTGGGCCCAGCAGGGTGATCGCGGTGGCTCCTTAAGGCATTGGCGTCCACATACACCAGTTAGGAGCCACGTGCTCGAGCGAGATGGCTGAAGCTTTGCCGAGGGGAGAGGGGCCATACTTGGCATTCTCCGCCACACTGCGCCAGTCTCGTAGGTCTCGCTCGCCGCTCCGTCGCCTGTTAGCGTTGCGCAGCTAGGCGGAGAGTGCGGCGCTTACCAATAGCTGTGGAGGTGGTTGTCGATGGCGGGCCGGGTCCAAGCGAAGGCCAATTCGGCTGGTTGCTCCTGCCCTGCGCGTTGCCCTAGGCGTTCCACAGAGCGGCCCGGGAGAGCCGGGGGAACCGCTGGCCGTCCTCCCCGCAAAGCGCCAGCGGAACCACCGGATCCGGCGTGCGAGTACTGCTTGCCAGCGCCGATCCGCAGCGGCCGCCGTCCCAGCGCGTGCAGAGTGCACGGACGATTTCCCTGTAGAGCCTCGGCACGTTTTGACCATTTGATACCCGCGGGGGTTCCGAGCGGTAACGTCGGAGAGTCGCGGGAGGCGCTTTGAGCCCTCCTAGTCCACGCGGCTTCAGAGGCGCTGGCCGGCCAATCAAGCCACGTCGGTGGGGGGTCCGATACCACCCGAGCGCCAAGGCCGAATTAGAAGCTTTGCAGCGGGAGGATCGGAGGGCGATCGAAACCGCCGTGGCGAAGCTGTGTGTGCACGGCCCGTGTCTTGGATATCCGCATTCAAGTCAAGTCAAGGGTGAGAGGAGAATCTCCTTACGAGAGCTGCGTCCAACTGGCGGCCGGAAACCATGGCGGTGCATCTACGCGCGCATCGGTGATGCGTTCGTGATCGCCGCTCTCGCTCCCGAGGCAAAGAAACACAAGACCGGCTTCCAGCGGGCCTTGACTCGCGCCGTGCAAAGGCTTGCCGAGGTCGACTCCTGAGCCGCCTGGTTATAACACGCGTGATATACTCCCAGCAGATGAAACTGTCGGATTTACCCACTCACGCCGAGGTGCTCGCGGAGCATTTGGTTGCCGACCCAGAGTTTCGGAAGGACTGGGAGCGGACCGCTTTGGCGCGGGCGATCGCAAATGCTCTGATCGCCTACCGCGCCCGCAGCGGCTTGAGCCAGACGGCGCTTGCGCGTCGTCTGGGCATGGAGCAGGCGGCCGTTGCGCGTCTGGAGAGCGGCGAGCACAACCCAAGCTTCCCTACTTTGCTGCGGATCGCAAGGAGCCTTGGGATCGAGATCGCCATCGACATCGCTCCGCCGGGTCACGACCCCCAGTTGATCGCTTCACGAGGTGGTCGCGAGGAACAATTTGGGGAAGAGCAGTGCGGCCTCTCCGTTGTCGTTGCGCCCGCGCGGCCGCCCGGCACGCGGGCAAGCCGGCAGGACAAGGGAGCGGCCCGCCCGCTCGCGAGCGCCCGGACACGGTGATCGCCGTTTTCCCGCCTTCACGGCGCGTGCCGCAAGGCGCCGATCAAACCGGTTGCCGCGCGCCGTCCGGCCGCTCTCGCCGGCGCAATACGCTTGAGTTGCTGCGCGGCAAACCGTCGAGGCCGACCGCCGCCTCCTTGCCGCCCCTTCTCTTGCTGCCGTGCGCGCAGCGGCCCGGCCGTCTGCCCCCGGCAGGCGCGCCGCCGGCTTGCTCCGCCGCTTCAGGCCTGCAGCGAGGCCCGGTAGGAGCGCTCGACCACGGCGACCTTGATCGCCCTGGGAACCGGGGCGACAAGGCGCATGTACCAGCGGATCAGCGCCCCCGGGACAAGCGACCGCTTGCCCTTTTCGTAGGCGTCGATCACCTCCTTGGCAAGCGCCTGGGCGGAGATCGTCCCCGGGACGGGCGGCATCCAGCCCTCCTTGAAGCCGGCAACCTGCTGGAACTCGGTGGGGACCGGTCCGGGGTTGACGCAAAGCACCCGCACGCCGCTGCCCTTCAGCTCGGCGGCAAGGGCTTCGCTGAAGGTCCTGGCAAAGGCCTTGGTGGCGCTGTAGGTTGCCTCGTAGGGAAGCGGCTGGAAGCCGGCCGTTGAGGCGATCACGATCACCCCGCCCCGCCGCCGCCTGACCATCGCCGGCAGGAAGGCGCGGGTAAGGGCGACAACGGTCTCGCAGTTGAGCCGCACCTCCTCGACCTCCCGCTCCGGGTCCAGCTCCACGAACCGGCCGTGGGTCCCAAACCCGGCGTTGTTGACGAGCAGGTCGATCTCCACGCCCGCCTTCTCCACCTCTTGGAGGACCCGCTCCCGTTCGCGGATAAGGTCGGCGGCGATCACGGTGGTCGGCACCCCGACCCGTTGCGCAAGCGCCTCAAGGCGGTCCCGCCGCCTGGCGACGACAACGAGCTGGTAGCCGCGCTTGGCAAGCTCCTGCGCAAGCGCTTCGCCGATCCCCGAGGAGGCGCCCGTTACCAGCGCTACACCTGCCACGCCGAGAAGATAGCCGGCTTGGCGGCGCTCGGCAACTAAAGCTCGCTCAGCTTGCGCAGCGCCGGCAGCGCCCGCTGAAGCGCCTCACGATCGGCGGGGGCAAGGGAGGTGGCGATCGCCTGGGCAAGCCGGTCCTCCTTGCGCTTGCGGTCCTTTGCAAGCGCCCGCCTTCCCGCGGCGGTGATCTCCACGGAGATCCGCCGCCGGTCGGTTGGGTCGGGGCTGCGCTTGATCAGCCCCTGCTCCTCCAGTTCGCCGATCGTCTGGGCAAGCGACTGGGGCCGCACCTTTTCCCTTGCGGCAAGCTCGCTTAGGAACCCCTTCCCTTCCCGCTCGAGCCTGCCCAGCAGCGAGCGGTGATGAAGGGGCAGACCCGGCTCCTGGCGGATGCTGCGCATCAGGGCGCCCAGCACCAGCCGCAGCTCGGCTGCCAGCTCCGGCGGGGAAAGCAGCGCTTTTACGGATGTGCTCATCTTCAGGTTACCTGATCAGTTGACCTGTATAATCATAGAAGGTGCAAGCGGACCGCTACAAGTGGATCGCGCTTTCAAACACAACGCTTGCGGTCCTCCTGGCAACGCTTGACGCCTCGATCACCTTGATCGCCATGCCCGACATCTTCAAGGGCATCCACCTCGACCCGCTTGTCCCCTCCAACAGCTTCTACCTGCTCTGGATGTTGCTGGGCTACATGGTGGCGACCAGCGTGCTGGTCGTCAGCCTCGGCCGGCTTGGCGACATCTACGGCCGGGTCCGCATCTACAACCTCGGCTTTGTCATCTACACGGTCGCCTCGCTGCTGCTGGCGATCGACTGGCTGAAGGGGTCGACCGGCGCCGACTACCTGATCGCGCTGCGGATCGTCCAGGGGATTGGCGGCGCCTGCCTGCTCGCCAACTCGGCGGCGATCGTCACCGACGCCTTTCCCGTCAACCAGCGGGGGATGGCGTTGGGCATCAACAACATCGTCGGGGTGAGCGGCACCTTCATCGGCCTGGTGCTGGGCGGCCTGCTTGCGCCGATCGACTGGCGGCTGGTCTTCCTGATCTCGGTGCCGGTTGGTCTTTTCGGCACGGTCTGGGCCTACCTGAAGCTTGAGGAGCGGGGGGTGAGGCGGAGGCGGCCGATCGACTGGTGGGGCAACCTCACCTTCGCCCTCGGCTTGATCCTGATCATGGTTGGGATCACCTTCGGCATCCGCCCCTACGGCCACTCGCCGACCGGCTGGGCAAGCCCGCGGGCGATCGCCCTGCTGGCAAGCGGCTTTGCCTCGCTGATCGCCTTCCTTTTGATCGAGCGGCGGGTCTCAGACCCGATGTTCAGGCTGGGCCTGTTTCGAATCAGGGCGTTCACCTTTGGGACCGCCTCCACCTTCCTGGCAGCCGTCGCCCGCGGCGGCCTGATGTTCATGCTCGTGATCTGGCTGCAGGGGATCTGGCTGCCCCGCCACGGCTTCAACTTCACCGACACCCCGCTGTGGGCGGGGATCTACATGCTTCCGCTCACCTTCGGGATGCTCCTTGCCGGACCGCTCTCCGGCTATCTCTCCGACAGGTTTGGCGCCCGGCCGTTTGCAAGCGGGGGGATGATCGGCGCCGCGCTCTCCTTCACGCTGCTGATCGCGCTGCCGGTCAACTTCGCCTACCCGCTGTTTGCGCTGGTGCTTTTGTTGAACGGCTCCTCGATGGGCCTGTTCGCCTCGCCCAACCGGGCGGCGGTTATGAACAGCCTGCCGCCCGCCGACCGCGGTGCCGGCGGGGGGATGAACCAGACCTTCCAAAACTCGGCGCAGGTGATCTCGATTGGGATCTTCTTCACGTTGATGGTGAGCGGCCTCTCGGCAACCCTCCCAAAGGCGCTTGCCGCCGGCCTGGTCGCCCACGGCGTCCCGCCTGCGGCAGCTGCAAAGGCGGCCCACCTGCCGCCGATCTCGATCCTGTTCGCCGCCTTTCTCGGCTACAACCCGATCCAGCACCTGCTTGGCCCCCACCTGCTTGCCGCGCTGCCGGCAGGCCAGCGGGCGGTGCTGACCGGGCGCGCCTTCTTCCCCCACCTGATCGCCACCCCGTTCAGCGACGGGCTCCATCGGGCGCTCTTTTTTGCAATCGGCGCCTGCCTGGTTGCCGCCGTCAGCTCGCTGCTGCGCGGCAAGCCGTTTCACTACGAGGTGGCGATGGCCGGCGCCGAGGGCGGCAAGCTGGCCTCAAAGCACGGGCGGGAGGGCGCCAGCGCGCGGCGGGTCTCCTTGCGCCGCTAGCAAGGGCTTCGCTTAGGGGGAGAGGGGCTGGGGCCCAAGGGTCTGGGGGGGCGTAGCGGTTGGCGTCTTTTCGTAGACCGCAAAGAAGTCCCGATCGTCCGGTTCGAGGTAGCGGTTGGCCGGCCGTTCGAATTCCAGGAGCTTCTGGGGGTCCTTTGCGCCGGGCGCGTCGTAGCTGATGAAGGTCACCCAATAGGAGTTGATGTCAAGCTCCATCCCCCGCACCGCGCCGGCGTGGATCAGGATCCGCGCCAGCGAGGGGGCGGTCTGATCGTCGGCGATCACGTAGATCAGGTCGCCGTGGCTGTCGATCCCAAGGGCGGAGCGCCAGACGCGCACCGCGTTGCCCAGCGTCGCCCCCCATTCGGCCGATTCGTTGAGCCTCGGGTTGGGCCTCCCTTCTTCCACCAGCAGGGGCAGGTTCTGGCGGGCGAAGACGACGTTGGGGGGCGCCGTCGGGCCGCCGTGCCAGGCGATGATGTTGTAGGTCCCGTTGCTGTACTTGACAAAGGTCGCCTGGCCTTCCTTGAGCGGGGCGTAGGTGTGGCCGTCGTAGGCGAAGCCGCCGTTTGAGTCTTCCAGCTTGAAGGCGCTGTTGAAGGTTGCCAGCAGCCGGTACCGTTCGCTGGGCGGGACCTCCTCCGGACCCCGGTTCGGCATTTCCACCGAAGGCTCAAGCCGGCCGGGGTAGAGGACGATTTCGGTCCGCTTGGTGTTGATCCAGGCGACGCCGGCGACGATCCGCGGGTATTCCTGGGGTTCCGGTCTGAAGGTTGTAAGCAGGATCGGCGGGTTGGGGCCCTCGTTTGGCCTCGTTGGCACCCACACACCTTCCCCGGGCAGCGGCGGGTTGGCAAGGGGGACGATGTTTGGCGGCCGGTATTCGCTGGCGGTGGCTGAGGCTGCCGTCCCGATGCCGACGCGGGGCAGCTTGCGCAGCGGCGGACCGCCCTTTTCCGGGGCGGTCAGCGAGTAGTAGACCGACTCGATCGTGTTCACCAGCGAGGCTGCGCCGTTTGAGCGCAGCCACTCCACCGAGCGGATCGAGAGGGCGGTGTTGGAGGGTTCAAAGACCGTTTCCAGGTAGGAGATCCCCGCCGGCACCAGGCCAAGCACCGCCGCAACCAGGGCGATCCGCTTCAGCCTGAAGCCAAGCCCTTCCCGCTCGCCGCGGTCCCGGCGCAGCCGGCTCGAGCGGGGTCGCTGCGCAACCAGCTCCTCGAAAGCCATCGCGGAAATCGTAGAAGCGGGCCGGCGGATCGACTGCAGCTCCCCTTCCCGCTAAGAGGATTTTCACGATCGGCAGATGAAGGTTTCACCGCGGTCCTGGGAAAATCAACGGCCGGTGCAGATGCAGGTTCGCGAGCGCTCAACCACCGCCGCCGCTGAGGCGAAAGACGCAGTCCGCAAACCGCTGCCGATCCTCCTGCTTGCGGCGGTGCGACCGCGCCAGTGGGTGAAGAACCTGCTGGTTGGGGCGGCGCCGGCGGCAGCCGGCGTGCTTGACCGGGGAGCGACCGCCGGGCGGGTTGGCCTTACCTTCCTTGCCTTCTGCCTGCTTTCCGGCGGGACCTATCTGGTCAACGACCTCCACGACCGGGAGGAGGACCGGCTCCACCCGCGCAAGCGGCTGCGGCCGGTTGCAAGCGGCGCCCTGCCGACCGGCGTTGCGGCGGCAACCGCCGCCCTCTGCCTTGGCGGGGGGCTTGCGGTGGCCTTTGCCGTGCGGCCGACGCTGGGCGCCGTCGCCGTCGCCTACCTGGCCCTTACGGTCAGCTACACGGTCTGGTGGCGCCATATCCCGGTTGCCGACCTGGTCGCGGTGGCAAGCGGCTTCGTGGTGCGGGCGGTCGCCGGCGGCGTCGCCGCCGAAGTCCCCCTCTCCCGCTGGTTTGTGATCGTCACCTCCTTTGGAGCGCTGTTTCTGGTTGCCGGCAAGCGGTACGCCGAGCTCCAGGGAGAGCTGTTGGCCCGGGAGCGGGAAGAGCGGCTGCGGCCGCTGCGCAACGCCCTTTACGCCTACACGATCCCCTATCTGCGGTTTGTCTTGCTCCTTGCCGCCTCCGTAACCGTCGGCGCCTACTGCCTGTGGGCCTTCGAGCACCACGGCGGAAGGATCTCCTGGCTTTACGAACTGACGATCCTGCCCTTTGTGATCTGGTTGCTGCGCTACGCGCTGCTTCTGGAGCGGGGTGCCGGCGAGGCGCCGGAGGAGCTGCTCTTTGGCGATCGCTTCCTGCTGGTCAGCAGCCTTGCCTGGGTTGGCCTTTTCGCCGGCAGCGTCTATGGGGGGTAGGGAGGCCCTCGACCGCCTGCCCCGCCGGCAGCTGGAGGGCTGGGGGCGGGTCGCCGCCTCCCCGGCGCTGGTTGCAACGGTTGAGCGGGCCGAGCAGGTTGCCGATCTGTTGGAGGCCGTTGGCGCCGCCGGCGGCACGGCGATCGCCCGGGGCGCCGGCCGCAGCTACGGCGACGCCGCCCAGAACTGCGGCGGCTACGTGCTTGACCTCACCCGCCTCTCCCACTGCGGTCCCTTCAACCGCCGCCCTGACGGCTCATGGACCGTTACCGTTGGCGCCGGCACAACCCTCAAGGAGCTGCTGCGCCGCTCCCTTTCCAAGGGGTTGTTCCCGCCGGTCACGCCGGGCACGAAGCTGATCACCGTTGGCGGTGCGATCGCCGCCGACATCCACGGCAAGAACCACCCAGCCGACGGCTCCTTTGGTCGCTGGGTGCAGGAGCTCCTGCTCTGCCTGCCAAGCGGGGAGCTGGTCCGGGCCTCCCGGGAGCAAAACGGCGAGCTTTTTGCCGCCACGCTTGGGGGGATGGGCCTGACCGGGGTGATCGTCGAGGCCACGCTGAGGCTGCTGCCCCTGCCGGGCCCCGCCCTCGTTGGCGAGGTGGTCCGCACCGCCAACCTCGAGGAGACGGCCAGGGCCCTGGAGTGCCCTCAACGGTATGCCGTCGCCTGGCTCGACCTCCTCTCCCCGCTGCCGGCCGCCAAGGTCGGGCGGGGCGTCGTCGTCCGCTCCGACTTCGCCGCAGAGGGGGCCTTTGAGACCTTTCACGTCGGTCCCGGCGAGCGGCCCCGGCTTGCCGTCCCCCGCCGCTGCCCGCGGGTGCTGAACCGCGGGGCGGTGACCCTCTTCAACCTCGCCCGCTGGCAGCTCACCCCGCCGCTTGCCCGCCGGGAGATCCCCTTCAACGCCCACTTCTTCCCGCTTGACGGCCTGCGCAACTGGAACCGCCTCTACGGCCGCAAGGGCTTCCTCCAATACCAGTTCGTGCTGCCGGCGGCGGCCTTCGACCAGCTGGAAAGGGTCGTCTGGAGCTTGAAAAGGCGCAGGCTGCCGATCTACTTTGCGGTGCTCAAGCGGTTTGGAGGGGAGGGGGAGGGGCTGCTCTCCTTCCCCGCGCCCGGCTTCACCCTGGCGATCGACATCCCCTACTGCGATGGGGTAAGAGAGGGGCTGAGGGAGGCAGACCGGCTGGTCGCCGAGGCGGGCGGCCGCGTCTACCTGGCCAAGGACGTAAGGCTGGAGCGGGACGCCTTCTTTGCGATGTACCCGCAGGCGAGGAGGTTTCTGGAGCTGCGCGGCAGGCTTGACCCAAACGGCCTGCTGCAAAGCGACCTTGCCCGGCGGGTCGGCTTGACGGAGGCGAGCCGGTGAGGCTGGCCGGCGAGCAGGCGATCGCCTTTGGCGGCAGCTCCGAGATCGCCGTTGCAATCCTTGCCGAGCTTGCCGCCGCCGGCCTTGCCAAGGCGGTGCTTGTCGGCAGGGACGAGCGCCACCTTGCGCAGGCCAAGGCTGCCCTCGGCGGGCGTGGGCTTGCCGTGGAGACCCTTACCGGTCTGTCAGCCGAGCGAGCGGAGGACCACCCGGCGCTGGTCGAGCGGGCCTTCAGCTGCGCCCCCCAGGCGCGGCTTGCAATCGTTTCAGTCGGCGCCCTTGGCCCCCGCAACCCCTGGCCGCGGGAGCGCGGTCGGCTTGCCGAGCTGGTTGCCGTCAACGGGACCGGCGCCGGCTCGCTCCTCCTGGAGTGCGCTGCCCGCCTGGCAAGCCAAGGGGGTGGGACCGTTGTCCTCCTCTCCTCCGTTGCAGCGGTGAGGCCGCGGCCGGCCAACTTCCTCTACGGCGCCGCCAAGGCGGCGGCGGAGCGGGTTGGCGAAGGGGTGGCGATCGCCGCCGCCCGCGAAGGGGTGAGGGTGGTGACGGTGCGGCCCGGCTTCGTGCGCACGCGGATGACCGCCGGCCTGCCCCAGCCCCCCCTTGCCGTCGATCCGGCCGCCGTTGGCCGGGCGGTGCGGGAGGGCCTGGAAAGGGACCGCTCCTTGATCTACGTTCCAAAGGCGATGCGGTTTGTCGCCTGGGCCCTTGCCCTTGCGCCCCGCCGGCTGGTGGGGAGGTTGCCGGGATGAGCGGCTTGCCCCGGCAGCGCGACGGAGAGCTGGTCAGGAAGCTGCGCAGGCGGCGGGAGCGGGCCGCCCGCAGAAGGCGGAACGCCCTGGTCGACCTGGCCGTTGGCGCCGCGCTCGCCGCGATCGCCCTCGGCCTGTTCGGCTACGCCCCGGTTGCGATCTGCGCCCTGGTGATCTTCCTCTGCTTTGCCGTGGCCGCCTGGCGGCGGAGGCGAAAGGCAAGAGCTTTCTTAACTTCCCGAAAGTAGCGGTTCAGAGAGGGAAGAGCAGCCGTTTAGCGGCGGGCGCGACCGTTGCCTTGTGGTCGGCAAGGGTCGTTACGAAGCGCGAGGAGGCGTGGACGCCGGGTGGGCAGGGGCCGCCGGCAACGAGCGGCTGACGCTGCTTGCCGGCTACGTCCTGCTGGCCGGCTTTGTCGTCCTTGGCGTGACGGTCCTGCGGATCAGGGCGCTGCTCACCCTCCACATGTTGCTGGGGATCGCCCTGCTCGGCCCCCTTGCCGTCAAGCTGGCCGGCGTCGGCTGGCGGTTCTGCTCCTATTACCTGGGCAGGCCAAGCTACCGGGAGAAGGGGCCGCCGCCGCTCCTCCTGCGGGCGCTTGGCCCGCTGCTCCTCGCCGACACCCTGCTTGTCTTTGCCACCGGCCTGGTCCTGGCGGCGAAGGGGCCGACGGCGATCCACCCCTGGCTGTTCCTCCACAAGGCCTCCTTCATCCTCTGGCTTGCCCTCTTTGCCGCCCACCTGCTCGGCCACCTCCGCCAACTGCTGCTTGGCTATGGCGAGCAGCTGGCCCGGCGCAACGAGCTCCTCGCCCTGCTTCCCCCCGGCGAGCGGCCGCCGCGCCGGGGCGCCCACCTGCGGTTTTGCTTCCTTGCCTGCGGGGTGGTTGCCGGCGCCCTTGCCGCCGCCCTTGCCTCGCCCTCGTTCACCCTGCCGGCCCGCCACGGTCGGCGGGTGGAGCGGCTGGGCGCCGCGGGGCTATCCTCTAACCGACGTGCCATCGCTTCTTGAAAAGGCGCTGCGGATCGGGGAGTCGAAGCGGTTCAAGAGCTTCGAGCGGCGGGTGGCGCTGATCAACGCCTTCGAGCCGGAGCTTGAAGAGGAAACGGACGAGGAGCTGCGCCAACGGCTGGAGCGGCTGCGGGAGCGGGCGCGCAACGGCGAGCCGCTTGACGACCTATTGGCGGAGACCTTTGCAATCGTCAGGGAGGCCGGCAAGCGGACGCTTGGGATGCGCCACTTCGACGTCCAGCTGATCGGCGGGATCGCCCTCCACGAAGGGTGCATCGCGGAGATGAAGACCGGCGAGGGCAAGACCCTTGTCGCCACCCTGCCGGTGGTCCTCAACGCCCTGCCCCTTCAGCCCGGCCAGGGCGGGGTTCACGTGGTCACCGTCAACGACTACCTCGCCCGCCGGGACGCCGCCTGGATGGCGCCGATCTACACCTTCCTCGGTCTCAGGGTCGGCGTCATCCAGAACATGCAGCCGCTGGAGGACAAGCAGCTTGCCTACAGCTGCGACGTCGTTTACGGCACCAACTCGGAGTTCGGCTTCGACTACCTGCGGGACAACATGGCCAAGGACCTCTCCGAACGGGTCCAGCGCGGCCACCGCTACGCGATCGTCGACGAGGTCGACAACATCCTGATCGACGAGGCGCGCACCCCGCTGATCATCTCCGGCGCCCCGGAAGCGGCGGCGGAGCTCTACCACCGGTTCGCCGAGCTGGCGAAGCGGATGGAACCGGGGAAGGCGCCGGAGGGGCTTGATCCGCGGGCGCGCAGGGAATACATCGCCGACTTCGACTACGAAATCGACGAGAAGCACAAGACCGTTTCGATCACCGAGCGGGGCGTTGAAAAGGCGGAGCGGTTCCTCGGGATCGACCACCTCTACCGCGCCGAGAACGGCCACCTCGTCAACCACCTGATCCAGGCGCTGCGCGCCCAGTCCCTCTACAAGCGCGGCGTTGACTACGAAGTGATCGATGGCGAGGTGAAGATCATCGACGAGTTCACCGGCCGGATCCTCGAGGGCAGAAGGTGGTCGGAAGGACTCCACCAGGCGATCGAGGCCAAGGAGGGGGTGCCGATCCAGGAGGAGAACCAGACGCTGGCGACGATCACCTACCAGAACTACTTCCGCCTCTACGAGAAGCTGGCGGGGATGACCGGCACCGCGATCACCGAGGCGACGGAGTTCATGAAGATCTACAACCTGCCGGTGATCCAGATCCCCACCAACCGGCCGATGATCCGGATCGACCACAACGACCAGGTCTACAAGACCAAGGAGGGGAAGTGGCGGGCGGTGGTCAAGGAGATCGAGAGGCGGCACGCCGCCGGCCAGCCGGTGCTGGTTGGGACGATCTCGGTTGAGGTCTCCGAACTGCTCTCCAAGCGGCTGAAGGAAAAGGGGATTCCCCACACCGTCCTGAACGCAAAGCCGGAGCACGCTGCCCGGGAGGCGGAGATCATCGCCCAGGCCGGCAGGCCGGGGGCGGTGACGATCGCCACCAACATGGCCGGTCGGGGGGTTGACATCAAGCTTGGCGGCAACGCCGAGCAGCTGGCGGCGATGGAGCTTGCCCGGGAAGGCCATCGGCCCGGCGAGGAGGGCTACGACAAGCTGCTCGAGGAGCGGCTTGCCCGGATCAGGCCGCAGGTTGAGGCCGACCGGGAGAAGGTGGTTACCGCCGGCGGCCTGTTCATCCTCGGCACCGAGCGGCACGAGTCGCGGCGGATCGACAACCAGCTGCGCGGCCGCTCCGGCCGGCAGGGCGACCCCGGCGAAAGCCGCTTTTACCTCTCGGCGGAAGACGACCTGATCAGGCTGTTTGCCGGCGACCGGATCTACAAGATCCTCGATCGGCTGGGGACGGTGGACGAGGAGGGGAACGAGGAGCCGATCGAAGCCTCGATGCTCTCCCGTCAGATCGAGAAGGCCCAGAAGAAGGTCGAGGAACAGAACTTCCTGATCCGCAAGCGGGTCCTCGAATACGACGACGTGATCAACGAGCAGCGGCGGGTGATCTACGCCTACCGCGACTCGATCCTCGAGGGCAAGGACATGGGGCAGGAGGCAAGGGAGCGGGTCTGGGAGACGCTTGAGCGGGTGATCGAGGAGTACACCTCCTCGGAGAACGTCGACGAATGGGATGTCGGCGAGCTGTTGATCGCCCTCGAACGGTTCGCTCCGCTTGGCCTCGACCCGGCGGAGCTCTCGGCCGACGAACTTGAATCGGATGCCTTCCGGGAGCGGATCAAGGAGGCGGCGCTTGCCCGCTACGCGGAGAAGGAAGCGGAGCTTGGCCCCGAGCAGATGCGGGCGCTGGAGCGGTACCTGCTCCTGGAGATCATCGATGAACGGTGGCGGGAGCACCTCTTCGACATGGACTACCTGCGGGAAGGGATCCACCTCCGCCAGGTCGCCCAGGTCGACCCGCTGGTCGCCTACAAGAACGAGGCCTTTGAGCTTTTCCAGGACCTGGTGAAGACGATCTGGACCGACTTCACAAGGCTGATCTACAACGTCCAGGTCGTTGAGGCCGAGGAAGCCCGGCCCCGCCGGCAGGCCGTTGCCGCCGGCGGCTCGGCAACCAGACCGGCCCAGGTCACCTACTCCGGTGGCTTTTCCCTCCAAGGGGCGGAGGCGCTTGCCGCCGCCGCAGCGGCGGCGGGGACGGCCGGCCAAGCCCTCCAGCAGGCCCCCGCCCCGGCGCCGGTCCGCCAGCGGGTGGTCTCCGAGCGGGAGCGGATCGGCCGCAACGATCCCTGCTGGTGCGGGTCGGGGAAGAAGTACAAGCGCTGCCACGGCGCCTAGGTTGCTAGGGTTGCGCCGATGGCAGGCGGCGATTCCCCGCGGCGGGAGCCACCCTCGCAAAGGGTCTCCTCCCTCGGTGAGCAGCTGAAGCTGCTCACCGACTACCTTTGACCCCGCCGCCCTGAAGCGGCGGATCGCCGAGCTGGAAAGGGAGATGGAGGGGGAGGAGTTTTGGCGGGACAACGCACGGGCGGCCGCGACAAGCGCCGAGCACGCTCGGCTGCGCCGCAGCCTCGAGGAGCTTGAGCGGGCCCAGGCCGACCTCGCCGACCTCGCCGACCTCGCCCAGCTGGCCGAGGGCGATCCGGCCCTCGAGGGGGAAGTCCACGAGCAGCTTGACCGGCTTGCCGACCAGCTTGCCGCCCTTGAAGAGCGGCGGCTGTTCACCGGCCTCTACGACCAGGGGCCGGCGCTGCTCACCGTCAACGCCGGGGCCGGCGGCACCGACGCCCAGGACTGGGCGGAGATGGTGCTGCGGATGGAGACCCGCTGGGCCCAGCGGCGGGGGTTTGCCGTCGCACTGCTCGAGCACTCCCCGGGGGAGGAAGCGGGGATCAAGTCGGCGACGGTGCGAATCGATGGCGAATACGCCTACGGCCTTGCCAAGGCGGAGCGGGGCGTCCATCGGCTGGTCCGCCTCTCCCCCTTCGACTCTGCCCACCGCCGCCACACCTCCTTTGCCGGGGTTGAGGTCGCCCCGGTGGTCGAGGAGGACGTCGAGGTGGAGATCAACGAGGAGGACCTGCGGATCGACACCTACCGCTCCACCGGCGCCGGCGGCCAGCACGTCAACAAGACCGACTCGGCGGTGCGGATCACCCACCTGCCGACCGGAATCGTCGTCCAGTGCCAGAACGAGCGGTCCCAGCTGGCCAACCGGCAGATCGCGATGACGATGTTGCGGGCCAAGCTGGTTGCGCTGCGGGAGCGGGAAAGGGAGGAAGAGATCGCCAGGGAGCGGGGGGAAGCGCGGCCGGTCGACTTCGGCTCCCAGATCCGCTCCTACGTCCTCCACCCCTACACCCTTGTCAAGGACCACCGCACCGGCCTTGAGGTGGGCGACGTCCAGCGGGTCCTCGACGGCGACCTCGACCCCTTCATCCGCGCCTACCTCCACCTCCAGGCCCAGCGGGCCGGCGAGCCCCAGGCCGCTCAGAGGAAGCGGGGGTAAAGGGTCATCCCGCCGTCGACAAAGACCGTTGTGCCGGTGATGTAGTCGGCCTGCGGGCCGGCAAGCCAGGCGACCACCCTGGCGATCTCCTCCGGCCTGCCCCAGCGGCCAAGCGGGATCTCCGCCCGCACCGCGGCGCTTTGCGCCGGATCGGCAAGGACCCCCCGGTTGATCGGCGTTTCAATTGCGCCCGGGGCGACGGAGACGACCCTGAACCCGTGGGGGGCAAGCTCCTTGGCGATCGTTTCGGAGAACAGCTTCAGGCCGCCCTTCGAGGCGCAGTAGTGGGCGTAACCCTCCCAGGGGATCCGCTCGTGAACGGAGGTGATGTTGACGATCACGCCGCCCCGGCCATCGGCAAGCAGCCGCCTGGCCACTTCCCTGGAGAGCAAAAAAGGCCCGGTCAGGTTGACGCCGATCACCTGCTGCCAGGCGGAAAGCTCAAGCTCGGTCAGCCGGTGGAAGCTCTCCACGCCGGCGTTGTTGACCAGCAGGTCAACCGGGCCAAGGCTTTCCGCGACGGCGGAAACGCCGCTTTGCACCTGCTCCTCCTGGGAGACGTCGAACTGGAAGGCCTGCGCCCGCGCCCCCTCCTCGGTCAGCCGCCTCACAACCTCCTCGGCGGGGGCGGGATCGCCGATGTAGTTGACGGCCACCGCCGCCCCCTGGCGGCCCAGCTCGGCGCAAATCGCCGCGCCGATCCCGGTCGCCCCGCCGCTGACCAGCGCCACCCTCCCAGCAAGCTGCCGCTCCGCTTCGTTTGCAGCCACCCTTGCAGCCTAGCGCCGCCCGCGTGAGCAGGGCGGCAGCCGGGTATGGTGGAGGGGTGGCCGACAAGGCGGGCGTTCGCAGCCAGGCTCAAGCCGACGGGGCGGTCTCCGGACCCCTCCCCTCGCCGTTCCCGATTCCAACCAAGGCCGGCCAGTTCCCGCCGATCGGCGACTACGGCTTCCTCTCCGACTGCCACACCTGCGCGCTGGTCGCCTCGGACGGCGCGATCGAGTGGCTTTGCCTGCCCCACTTCGACTCGCCAAGCGTCTTTGCGGCAATCCTCGATCGGGCGGCGGGAACCTTCCGGGTCGGCCCCTACGGCACCTACGTCCCCAACGCCCGCCGCTACCTGCCCGGCACCAACGTCCTGGAGACGACCTGGATGACGCCCCAGGGGTGGCTGGTGGTCACCGACTGCCTGGCGATGTGCGAGTGGGACGAGAAGAAGGTCGGCTTCAGCCACACCCGGCCGCCAACCGATTACGACGCCGCCCACCTGCTGGTGAGGATGATGGAGTGCGTCGAGGGCCAGGTCCAGGTTGAGCTGGTCTGCGAGCCGGCCCTTGACTACGCCCGCGAGGAGGCCAGCTGGCAGCCGCTGCGGGAAAGCGGGCTGAGCTGCCACGCCGTGGTCTGCGAGAACGGAAAGCCGCCCTTCCGCCTCTACTCGACGATGCGGATGGGGATCGAGGGCAACCGGGTTCACGCCCGCCACACGATGCGCAAGGGGGAGCGCTGCTTCTGCGCGCTCTCCTGGGCTGCCGAGGGGGGCGGGCCGCAAACGGTTGAGGAGGCGGCCGCGGCAATTGAAAAGACCAACCACTTCTGGCGGGAGTGGCTGGCCGAAGGCAGCTACCCGGACCACCCGCTGCGCGTCCACCTCGAGCGTTCGGCGCTTACCCTCAAGGGCCTTACCTTCATGCCGACCGGGGCGCTTGTCGCCGCGGCAACGACCTCCCTGCCGGAGGCGATCGGCGGCTCCCGCAACTGGGACTACCGGTACTGCTGGATGCGGGATGCGACCTTCACGCTCTGGGCGCTCCACGCCCTCGGCCTGGACTGGGAGGCCGATGACTTCATCCAGTACCTTGCCGACCTGGAGCGCAACGAAGACGGCTCGCTGCAGATCATGTACGGGATCAGGGGGGAGCGGGACCTTGAGGAGCAGACCCTCGACCACCTGAAGGGGTACGCCAACTCCCGGCCGGTGCGGATCGGCAACGCCGCCTACAAGCAGCGGCAGAACGACGTCTACGGGGCGGTGCTGGACTCCGTTTACGTCCACTCCAAGCGGCGGGACCACATCCCCGAGCGGGTCTGGCCGCTGCTCAAGGACCAGGTTGAATGCGCAAGCAGGGTCTGGCGCAAGCCCGACCAGGGGATCTGGGAGGCGCGCGGCGCCCCCCGCCACTACGTCTCCTCGAAGCTGATGTGCTGGGTTGCCCTCGACCGGGGCGCAAGGCTTGCCGAACGGCGCGGCGAGGATCGGCTTGCCGCCCGCTGGCAGGAGATCGCCGAGGAGATCCGCGCCGAGATCCTTGAAAAGGGGGTAAGCGAGCGGGGGGTCTTCCGCCAGCACTACGAGACCGACGCGCTGGACGCCTCAACCCTGCTGGTGCCGCTTGTCCGCTTCCTGCCGCCAACCGATCAGCGGGTCCGCGCAACGGTCAAGGCGATCCGGGAGGAGCTGACCGAAAACGGCCTGGTGCTCCGCTACCGCCCGGAGCAGACCGACGACGGCCAGCAGGGGCGGGAGGGGACCTTCCTGATCTGCTCCTTCTGGTTGGTCTCCGCCCTTGCCGAGATCGGCGAGAAGGAGGCCGCCCAGGCGCTCCTTGAGCGGCTGCTCTCCTACGCCTCCCCGCTTGGCCTTTACGCCGAGGAGCTCGATGCCTCCTCCGGGCGGATGCTTGGCAACTTCCCCCAGGCCTTCACCCACCTCGCCCTGATCAACGCCGTCAAGCACGTGATCGAGGGCTAAGGGCGCCCTTAGGCCCCCGCCGCTACCCTTTGCGCCGATGAGCACCGCGACCAAAACCCAACGCTGGATCTGCGAGTCCTGCGGCTTCATCTACGACCCCGCGGAAGGCGACCCGGACGGCGGCATCCCGCCGGGAACGCCCTTTGAGGAGATCCCCGACGACTGGTGCTGCCCGGTCTGCGGGGCCCGCAAGAAGGACTTCGTTCCCTACGACGGCGAGTAGGGCGTGGCCGGCGCCCACCGCTCAAGCGGCGGGGACCGGGCGTGGAGCGCTGCGCTTGCCGAGCTTGATCAAAACCACATCTGGCACCCCTACGCCCCCCTGCCGGCAAAGCTAGCCGCCCTGCCGGTCCGCCGGGCCGATGGCGTCCACCTCGAGCTTTACGACGGCCGCCGGCTGGTGGACGGGATGGCCTCCTGGTGGTGCGTGATCCACGGCTACCGCCACCCCCGGATCGTGGCGGCGTTGGAGGAGCAGCTGCAGGAGCTGCCCCACGTGATGTTTGGCGGCCTCACCCACCGGCCGGCCGTGGAGCTTGGCAGGCGGCTGATCGAGCTTACGCCAAAGGGGCTTGACCGGGTCTTCTTCTCCGACTCAGGCTCGGTCTCGGTGGAGGTGGCGCTGAAGATCGCGCTCCAGTACCACCTTGGCCGCGGGGAGCGACGCCGCCGGATCCTCACGATCCGGGGCGGCTACCACGGCGACACCTTTGGCGCGATGTCGGTCTGCGACCCCGTTGGCGGGATGCACCACCTCTTCCGCGGCTTTCTGCCCAGGCAGCTCTTCCTGCCCAGGCCGCCCGGTCCGCTGGAGGCAGCGGTCGAGCCCCGTTGGCTTGAGGCCGCCAGGCGGACCTTCGACCGTCGCGGCCGGGAGGTGGCGGCGGTGATCATCGAGCCGGTCGTCCAGGGGGCGGGGGGGATGCACTTCTACTCCCCCGCCTACCTGCGCGAGCTGGCGGCGCTTGCCCGCAGCCACGGCGCCCTTTTGATCTTCGATGAGATCGCCACCGGCTTTGGCAGGACGGGGACCCTCTTCGCCCTTCAGCGGGCCGGCGTGGTGCCGGACGTGCTGTGCGTTGGCAAGGCGCTCACCGGCGGCTGCCTCACCTTGGCGGCAACGATCACCAGCGAGGCCGTCGCCAGGGCGGTCTGCGCGGGGGAGGGCGGGGCGCTGATGCACGGCCCCACCTACATGGCCAACCCGCTTGCCTGCGCGGCAGGCCTTGCCTCCCTCCAGCTGCTTGCCGAGGGCAGGTGGCGGGGGCAGGTGGCGGCAATTGAGGCCGGTCTGCGGGAGGGGCTTGCCCCCGCCCGGCGGCTGCCCTGGGTCCGGGAGGTGCGGGTGCTTGGGGCGATCGGGGTGATCGAAGGCAGGGGGGAGGTGGACGTTGCCAAGGCGACGGCGGCGGCGGTTGAAAAAGGGGTTTGGCTGCGGCCGTTTCGCAACCTGATCTACGCGATGCCCCCCTACGTGATCGAGGCCCCCCAGCTAAAGCAGCTTGCCGAGGGGATGGTGGCGGCGGCAGCGGCCTGCGGCTAGCCGGCTGCAAGCCAGCTGCGCCAGGGCAGCTCTTGGGCCGCGGCGCATAGCGCCTCCGGCTCGATCGCCTCCAAGACGGGGAAGGCGGTGACCGCCACCTCCCCAAGGGTTGCAACGGTCCGTAGGTTGTCGGCTTCAATCGGTCCCGGCCGCTGGGGAAAGCGGTTGAGGACGACGCCGGCGACCTGCAGGCCGCGGCGGCGGGCCGCCTCAAGGGTGAGCAGGGTGTGGTTGATCGTCCCCAGCTCCGCCCGCGCCACCACGACGACCGGAAGGGAGAGGGCAACGGCCAGGTCGGCGAGGGTGTAGCGGTTGGCAAGGGGGACAAGGAGGCCGCCCACCCCCTCGACAACCACCGACTCGCCCCGGCCAAGGGCCGCCTCGATTGCCGCCCGGCTGCGCCGCTCCACCTCGGCGGCGTCGAGGGGGGCGCCGGCAAGCGCGCTTGCCAGGTGGGGGGAGGCGGGGAAGGGGAAGGCAAAGAGCGTCACCTCCTGCGCCGGGATCCCGGCAAGCCGGCCAAGCAGGGCGTGGTCGGGCTCGACCTCGCTTTCTTCGCTGCCGGTCAGCACCGGCTTGAGCGGCCGGACGGCAAGCCCCTCCCTTCTGGCGGCGGCGATCAGGGCGGCGCTCACGACCGTCTTGCCGACGCCTGTGTCGGTGCCGGTGACAAGGACGCCGGCCAACTACGCCCCCACGCCTGTCGCCAGGCCGCCGCGGACCTGGGGCTCGCCGATCCCCGCCGGGTCGACCCCCAGCCTGGTGCAGCTTGCCAGCAGGGCGTCTGCCGCCCTGCGCAGCTGCTCCTCGCTGTGGGTTGCCATCACCGTGAGGCGCAGCCGGGAGGTTTCCGGGGGCACCGATGGGGGTCTGATCGCGCCGACGAACACCCCCTCCTCAAGGAGCGCCGCCGATAGGGCGGTGCAGCGGTTGGGATCGCCCACCACCAGCGGCACGATCTGCACCTCCCCATCGCCGACGGCAAACCCCCGCTCCCCCAGCAGCCGGCGCAACAGCCGGCCGTTTGCGGCAACCCGCCGCTGCAGCTGCGGCTCCCCCCCGAGGATCTCCAGCGCGGCCAAGGCGGCGCCGACGGCGGGCGGCGCCGGGGCGGTCGAGAAGATCAGCGGTCGGCAGACGTTCACCAGGTAATCGATCAGCGCCTGCTTGGCGCAGACGTAGGCGCCGTAGGAGGCAAGCGCCTTGCCAAGGGTGCCGATCAGGAGGTCGACCTCACCCTCGAGGCCGTGGCTGGCGACCACGCCCCTTCCCCCCGGACCGATGCAGCCGGTGGCGTGGGCTTCGTCCACCACCACCATCGCCCCGTGGCGGCGGGCAAGCTCGACCAGCTCTGGAAGCGGCGCGATGTCGCCGTCCATCGAGAAGACGGTGTCGGTGACGATCAGCCGGCGCCTGCCCTGCTCCCGCGCAAGCAGCCAGGCGAGGTGGTCGAGGTCGCAGTGGCGGTAGATCGCCACCTTTGCCTTGGCAAGCCGGCAGCCGTCGATCAGCGAGGCGTGGTTCAGCGCGTCGGAGAAGATCACGTCCCCGGGGCCGGCAAGGGCGGTGAGCACGCCGACGTTGGCAAGGTAGCCGGAGCCGAACAGCAGAGCCTGGGGATAGCCCTTGAAGGCGGCAAGGGAGCGCTCAAGCTCCCGGTGGATCGCCAGCGTGCCGCTGACAAGCCGGGAGGCGGCAGCCGACGCTCCCCAGCGCTGCGCCGCAAGGGCCGCCGCCTCCCGCACCCGCCGGTCGGCGGCAAGGCCGAGGTAGTTGTTTGAGCAAAGGAGGATCGCCTCGCGGCCCTCAACCGTTGTAAGCGGCTGCGCCGGCGCTTGCAGGGTGCGCAAGGTGCGCCGCAGCCCCGCCTCCTCCAGCGCGGCAAGCCGCTTCGCGACCCAGTCAGCCATTGGGCGCCGCGACCGAGGTCCGGCGCTTGCGGTAGCGCAGCTGGGTGGAGGGATCCCAGAGGGTGATCTTCAGCTTCCCGGAGGAGCCAAGCAGCTCCTCGATCACATCGGGGGTTTCCGCCCGGGCGTCCGGCCCCTTTGGCGTCTCCCCGCTCAGGTAGCCGGAGCGGTTGTCGGGGCGGGGGTTTGACCCGTTGTCCGGCTGGCGGGCGACGTTTAGGCCAAGCTCTTCAAAGAGCGCCTTGTCCTCCTCCGGCGGGGAGCCGAGGGTGGTGAGGAAGTTGCCCATCATCACCCCGTTGAGGCCGGCCTTGATCGCCAGACCCTGCAGCTCGCCAAGGTTCTCAACCCGCCCACCGCAAAGCCGCAGCAGCGCATCGGGGAGGATCAGCCGGAAGATCGCGATCCACTTCACCGCCTCCCAGGGGTCGAGCAACGGCCGGTCCCCGAACTTGGTGCCGGGCCGAGGGTTGAGGAGGTTGATCGGCACCGAGGTGGGGTTGATCTCGGCCAGCTCAAAGGCCATCTCAACCCGCTGCTCCGGGCTCTCGCCGAGGTTGAGGATCCCGCCGACGCAGGTCTCAAGGCCGGCCTCCTTGACGGCGGCGATCGTTTCCAGCCGGCGGTCGTAGGAGACGGTGGTGGTCACCTCCGGGTAGTAGCTGCGGGCCGTCTCGACGTTGTGGTGGACCCGCTGGATGCCGGCCTCCTTGAGCGCCCTTGCCCGCTCGGGGGAGAGGTGGCCGATCGAGACGCACCGCTTGAGGTTGGTGTGGGTGGCGACGAGGCGGGCGCCCTCGAGGATCCGGTTGAACTCCCGGTCGCTGAGGCCCTGTCCCTGGGTGACCATGCAGAACCGGTGGGCGCCGGCCGCCTCGGCCGCCAGGGCGTGGGCGAGGATCTGCTCCGGCTCCATCAGCGGGTGCATCGGCGTGGGGGCGTCGGCGTAGCGGGACTGGGCGCAGAAGCCGCAGTCCTCGGCGCAGCCGCCCGACTTGGCGTTCACCAGCGAGCAGAGGTCGGTTGAGTCGGCAAACCGTTCCCGGCGGACGTGCCAGGCCCGCTCGACAAGCGCTTCGATCTCGGCGTGGTCGGTGATCTTCGCAAGCTCAAGCGCCTCCTCTTTGCTGATCAGCGGTGGCACTGGGCGCGCTCCTTTCCTTCTGGTCTTTTGCCGGCAGTGTCGGCTGGAAAGCTTAGGTGACCGCGCCGCTATCTGCCCTGCCAGCGGGGCGCCCTGCGCTCGAAGAAGGCGGCGATCCCCTCCTGGAGGTCGGCGCTCTCAAAGGCGCCGTCCCGCAGCGCCACAAGCTCTTCCTCCAGCTGTGGGGAGATCGCAGTGCGGGCGGCAAGGAGGGCGTTGATCGCCCGCTTGTTGCCCCGCTGGGAAAGGGGGGCGCCGGCGGCGATCTCCTCCGCCAGGGCAAGGGCCTCGCTCTCCAGCCTGCCCGGCGCGGAGAGCCCGTTCACCAGCCCCCACCGCTCGGCGACGGCCGCCTCGATCGGCCTGGCGCGCAGGAACAGCTCCTTGGTGCGGGCCGGGCCGATCGTCTGGATGAACCGGGCCAGGCCGCGGTGGGAGTAGATCAGGCCAAGCCGGGCGGGGGGCATCCCCAGCCGGGCGGCGGGGTCGGCGATCCGCAGGTCGCAGACGAGGGCAAGCTCAAGGCCGCCGCCCAGCACCGGTCCCTCCAGGGCGGCGATCGTCGGCGCCGGAAAGGCCTCCAACCGGTCGAGCGCCTCGGTGAAGGGATGGGCGACAAGGGCCTTCGCCCGCTCGGCGTGGTCGGCCCGCTCCACCCCGGAGATGTCGTAGCCGGCGCAGAACGCCCCCTCGCTTCCCGCCACGATCAGGCAGCGGAGCGCCAGCGGCTCCAGCTTTTCCAGCCGGGAGAGCAGCTCGCCGATCCCGTCAAGCAGCTCCCGGTCGAGGGCGTTCCGCTTGGTTGGGTTGTGGAGGCGCAGCCGATGGACGCCTGCGGCCGGTTGGTCGTAGAGAAGCTTGCCGCCGGCAAGGCGGCTTTCCTGCTCGGTTGCCACCGGGCTGGAAGGGTAGTGGAAGGGAGGGCGAGGGGTGGTCCGCTACTCGAGGACGATCAGCGGCTGGCCCTCGCTGACCGCCTCGCCCTCCTTGGCGCAGATTTCCTTGACGACTCCGCCGGTTTGGGCTTCAACCGGCAGCTCCATCTTCATCGATTCAAGGATTGCCACCGTGTCGCCCGGCGAGACCTCCTCGCCGACGGCGCACTCGATCTTGAAGACGGTGCCGGTGATGTGGGCGTTGATCGTTGCCATAGCGCAAAGATACTGCCGGCGCTACGCTCCCGCCGTGCTGCTGGCGATCGATCAGGGGACGACCTCCACCAGGGCGGTGCTGTTCGATCTTCAGGGCAACCAGCTTGCCCTCGCCCGCCGGCCGCTTGCCAACCGGGCGCCTGCCCCCGGGCTGGTCGAGCAGGACCCGGCCGAGATCTGGCGGGGCACCGAGGAAGCCGTCGCCGAGGTCCTTGCCGCCGCCGGCAGCGAGCCGCTTGCCGCAATCGGCCTAACCAACCAGCGGGAGACGGTCTGCGTCTGGGACCCGACCGACGGCAGGCCGCTTGCCCCGGCCCTTGTCTGGCAGGACCGCCGCACCGCGCCGCTTTGCGAGCGTTTGCGGGCGGAAGGGGTTGAGCCGCTCCTGCGGGAGCGGACCGGCCTGCTCCTCGACCCCTACTTCTCGGCGACGAAGATCGCCTGGCTGCTTGAAAACGTCGAGGGGCTGCGGGAGCGGGCGCGGCGCGGCAGGGCCGTCTTCGGCACGGTCGACTCCTACCTTGCCTTCAAGCTGTGCGGCAGGTTTGCAACCGATCCCTCAAACGCCTCCCGGACCGCCCTGTTTGACATCACGACGCTCTCCTGGTCGGCCGAGCTGCTGGCCCTCTTCGGCGGGATCGAGCCCTCCTGGCTGGCCGAGCCCCTTGACACCGCCGGGGTCGTTGGCACCGTCCGGGCGGAGTGCCTTGGCGGCCGCAAGGCGCCCCTTGCCGCCTTGGTCGGCGATCAGCAGGGGGCGCTCTTTGGACAGGGCGCCCTTGCCGTTGGGGAAGGGAAGAACACCTACGGCACCGGCGCCTTTTTGCTCCTAAACGGGGGCGAGCGGCCGCCGCCTGCTGCCCCGGGGCTGCTTGCCACCGTTGCCTGGCGGATCGCCGGCAAGACCACCTACGCCTTGGAAGCGCCCCTTTTCACGGCCGGCTCCGCGCTCCAGTGGCTGCGCGACAACCTCGGCCTGCTTGCCGAGGCAGCGGAGTCGGAGCGGCTTGCCCGCTCCGTCCCGTCAAGCGAAGGCGTCCTCTTTGTGCCGGCCCTCACCGGCCTTGGCTCCCCCTACTTCAACCCCCAGGCCCGCGCCGCCTTCCTCGGCCTCTCCAACGCCACCGCGGCCGCCCACCTGGTGCGGGCCGTCCTCGAGGGGATCGCCCTGCAGACCGCCGATGCGCTTGAGGCAATGGCCCCCCACCTCCCCGGCCCGCTCTCCAGGCTGCGGGTCGATGGGGGGGCGACGGCAAACGGCTTGCTCATGCAGTTTCAGGCGGATGTAAGCGGTATGGCGGTGGAGGTTGCAAGGCTTACCGAGACCACCGCCCTCGGCGCCGCGCTGCTTGCCGGGGTGGGGGCGGGGGTGCTTGACCGCGAGGCGGTTGGCCGGCTTGCCCAGCCGCGGCAGACCTATCTGCCCAAGCTTGGCGAGGAGGAGCGGCGGCGGCTTTTGGCCCGCTACCGGCGGGCGGTTGCAGCCGTTGCCGGGTTGGGGGCGTAACCGGCGGGGCGGTCGGCTGTATCGGGGAGTGTGAGCGAGCTGGCCCCGATCAAGCCCCAGGTCTACTCCGACCCCCGGCCCAAGGAGCACTTCGACCGCTTCCACGAGCGGGCGCGCACCAGGGAACCGGACTGGGCTTACGAGCTGACCAGGCTGGTCACCTCGATCTACGCCTACACCCTCCTGCGGGTGCGGGCGATCGACGCCGACAAGGTGCCGGGCAGCGGCCCGGTGATCCTCGCCCCCAACCACGCCTCCTTCATGGACCACTTCATCGTCGGCTGCTACCTGCGGCGGAAGATCAGGTTCATGGCCAAATCCCAGCTGTTCAAGCCGCCGATGCAGTTCATCTACAGCCACGGCGGCGTCTTCCCGGTGCGGCGGGGGGCGCGGGACGAGGAGGCGTTCATCACCGCCAAGCGGCTGCTTGAGCGGGGCTGTCTGGTGCTGATGTATCCGGAGGGGGGCAGGTCGCGCACCGGCCAGATCGCCGAGCGGGCCAAGCCGGGGATCGGCCGGCTTGCCCTGGAAACGGGGGCGCCGATCGTGCCGGTGGCCATCCACAACTCGATCTACATCCGCAACTGGAAGCGGGGAAGGTTCCCAAAGGTGACCGTGCTCTACGGCGACCCGCTCCGCTACGAGGTCGTCCCCCAGCCAAGCAGGGAGCTCCAACAAGCCCTCGCCGACGAGGTGCTGGGCGAGATCCGCGCCCTGCACGACCGGCTTGTCCAGGAAGGCAGGAGGGCTGCCCTGCGGCGGGCCCGGGAGGCCCGCCGCAGCAGGCTTGCCGCCCCCACAACGGCCCCTTAGGCCGCCGACATCCCCCCGAACATCCCGCCGGTCACGTGGAGGACCTGGCCGTGGACGTAGTTGGACCAGGGGGAGCAGAGGAAGAAGATCGGCCCGGCGGCGTCCTGGGGGGTGCCAGGCCGCCCCAGCGGGATCAGCATCGTCGCCAGGTTGCGCATCTGCTCGGGGATCCCCAGCTGGACCTTCTCTCCGCCCACCTCCATCACGTTGCTCTCCTCCTTGACGGCGGTCAGGCGGGTTTCGATGAAGCCGAAGGCGACGGCGTTGACGTTGACCTTGAACTGGCCCCACTCCTTGGCAAGCGTCTTGGTGAGGCCAACGACGCCTGCCTTTGCCGAGGAGTAGTTGGCCTGGCCGGCGTTGCCGAAGGTGCCCGAGGTCGAGGAGACGTTGACGATCTTGCGGTAGACCTCCTTGCCTTCTTCCCGCTCCTTCTTGGCCGGCTCGCGGATGTAGGGGGCGGCCGCCCTGATGATCTTGAACGGGACGATCAGGTGGATGTCAAGCATCGCCTGGAACTGCTCGTCGGTCATCCGGTGGATCACCTCGTCCCGGGTGTAGCCGGCGTTGTTGACGATGATGTCGATCTTCCCGAAGGCATCCACGGCCGCCTTGACAAGCCGCTCAGGCGCGTCGCCTTGGGTGAGGTCCCCGGCGAAGACGGCTGTCTCCCCCTTGATTTCATCGGCGGCCTGCTTGGCGAGGTCGGCGTCCAGGTCGTTGATCAGCACCTGGGCACCCTCGGCTGCAAGCAGTTCCGCGGTCGCCCGGCCGATCCCCCGGGCAGACCCGGTGACGATCGCTGACTTTCCGTCAAGTACGCCCATCTATGCCATCTCCTTCTCTTGATCGCTTTGGTTGTTGCAGGAACGCAAGCTTGGCCGCTGCGGCCAGCGCAACGGTAACGGAGCTTATCTACAGCAGGAGGCTGCGGTCAGCGCAGGATCGCCCCGAACTCCTGGGCGTAGGTGGCGCCTGGCTGCCCTTCGCCCCGGCCTGCGGGAAGGCCGGGGCAGATGCCAACCCCCGTTTCCCTGAACCGGGGGTTGAGGACGTTTGCCCGGTGGGGTGGTGAGGCCATCCAGGCGGAGACGATCGCTTCGGGGGTTGCCGCGCCAAGCGTGCCCCAGGCGAGGTTCTCGCCGAGGACGTAGCCGAAGGGCGGGGGCGGCAGGTAGCCGGCGGCTGCAAGCCGCTGGCTGAGGGTTTCGCCGTTTGGCGGGGTGTCTTCAAAGAACCCTTCCGCAACCATCCGGCAGGCGTAGGCCTGGGCGGCGGCGGTCAGGTGGCCGTTCTCCCGCAGCGGCCGCTCGCCGCCGCGCGCCCGTTCCCGGTTGATCAGGCAGAGCACGGCGCCGCGCAGCGGCGCAAGGTCGCCGACGGTCGGGGCAAGCTGGCCGTTTGGGCAGGTGCGCTGGGCAAGGTGGGCAAGCCGCTGCCGGCGCAGCCTGCCGTGGCGGTGGGCCCTTCGCCGGTGGTGGCGATGGTGGCTGTGGTGGCGGTGAGCCGGCGCAGCCGCCGCCGGCAGGGGGGCAAGGAGGACGACGGCGCAGGGCAGCGCGACAAGCAGCGCGGCAAGGGAAAGCTTGCAGGGGGCACGACCCACACAAGCGGTGCTCGGCTGCCCGCCCGCCGGTTGTGCGCCTGGGGGCTGGCCAATGGACGGTTATGGGAGCGGGGTCGACAACCGTTTGATCGGCCGGGCCGCAGCTACGCGCCGCCTTGGGCGGGGAGGTGTAGGCGCGGTGAGCAATGGGCAGCGCTAGCGAGCAAGGCGCAGGTTTAACCGGCTCTGCCTTGCCGCCTAAAGGGGCAAAGCCGGGTTTGCGCGGCAGACCCTAGCCAAGCGGCCGCCAGCCGTTTTCAAGGCCGACCCCTTCAAGGAGGGCCTTGGTCTGGCGGTAGCGGCGGTCCTGCGGATCGAGGAACCGGGCCAGCCAGTTGAGGACGTAGGCGCCGTCAAGCTCCTCCCCCCTTGTTGCAACGACGGCCTCGATGTCCAGCCAATCCTTTGGCCGGTCGAAAAGCGCCTTGCAGACCAACAGGTCCTCGATCGAGAGGACGGGGATCAGCCTGTCGGCAAACGGCTTCCGTTCGACCCGCGCCGCCATCGAGTTGTGGAAGGCGGTGCTTGCCAGGAAGAGGTCGACGAAGGTGGTGCCCCAGAGCGCCCTTGTCTGGCCTTCCCGGGCGAGCTCCCGGGAGAGGCGGTCGATCCCCTGAAGCGGGAAGGCGCGGCCAAGCGCGGCAAGCACGGCCTCCCCTTCGGCCGGCGAGGTGAAGATGTTCACGTCGATGTCAAGCGTGGAGCGCGGTTCGCGGTGGTAGTTGAGGGCGATCGCCCCGCCGAAGGCGTAGGTGAGGTTGTGGTGCGCAAGCACCCGGTCGATCGCCAGGATCTTCTGATCCCAGCTCGGCTCCCGTTCCTCGCCCGAGCTCACCGGCCGACCCGGGCGACGGCCCGTTCCCGGGGAAAGCCGGGAAACCGCTCCTGGGAGCGCTTGCCAAGGCCGGTGAGGCGGGCCATCCGCTCGGCGTAGCGGGAGAGCTCGATCATCGCCCGACCGTGCAGCTCGGCCGGCGCCACCCGCCACCAGGCCGTTGCTTCGGCCTGCCGCGCCTGAAGGCGGCCGACAACCCGGTGCAGCTCCGCCGCCTGCCGGCGCTTGCCCCCCGGCCGGCTTGCGGAGGTGCGCCGATCGCGTTGCGAATGTCGCGATCTCACACCATCAAGTATACGGTTCGGCCGTTGCCGCCGGCGCGGGCGCCGCCGGCTAGAGGCCGTAGGAGCGGCCGATCACCTCAAGCATGATCTCGTCGGTGCCGGCGCCGATCCGAAACAGCCTGCTGTCCCGCCAGGCCCGCTCGATCCCGTACTCCCGCATGTAGCCGGCGCCGCCGTGGATCTGCAGGCATTCGTCGGCTACCTCGCAGGCGATCCGGGAGGCGTAAAGCTTTGCCATCGTGATCTCCCTGACCGGGTATTCACCGTTGGCAAACCGCCAGGCGGTGACGTAGACGAGCTGGCGGGCCGCTTCGATCTTTGTCGCCATCTCGGCGAACTTGTGGCGGATCGCCTGGAAGGTGCCGATCTTGCGGCCAAACGCTTCCCGCTGCTTGGCGAACTGAAGCGTCTTGTCGAAGACCCGCTGCGCGCCGGCGACGCAGCCGCAGGCGGAGATCAGCCGCTCCCCCTGGAGCTCCCACATGATCTGGTAAAAGCCCTTCCCCTCCTCGCCAAGCAGGTTCTCGTGGGGGACGCGGACGTCCTGGAAGGAGAGCAGGGCGGTGTCGGAGGCGTGCATCCCCAGCTTCTCAAGCCGCTTCTCCCGGACCACGCCGGGCAAGTCCATCGGCACCAGAAACAGGGAGAAGCCCTCGTAGCCGGCATCGGGGTTGGTCTTGGTGACCAGCAGGATGAAGTCGGCGCGGTGGCCGTTGGTGATGTAGGTCTTGGAGCCGTTGATCACCCATTCGTCGCCGTCCCGCACGGCCCGCGTCTTGATCCCGGCGACGTCTGAGCCGGCGTCGGGCTCGGTGATCCCCAGGCAGCCAACCAGCTGCCCCTTGATCGCCGGTACGAGGAACCGCTGCTTCTGGTCCTCGCTGCCAAAGGCGTTGATCGGCGGCATCACCATGTCGGTGTGGACGGCCACCCCCATCGCCAGCCCGCCGCAGTCGGCCTTTGCCATCTCCTCGGAGAGCACCAGGTTGCAGAAGTAGTCGCCGCCCTGGCCGCCGTAGCGCTCCGGCATCGAGAGGCCGAGGAAGCCAAGTTCGCCCATCCGCGGGAAGACCCAGTCGGCAAAGGTGTTCTCCTCGAACTCCCGGGCGTGGGGGGCAAGCTCCGTTTCCACGAACCTGCCGATCGACTCCCGGAGCCGTTCGTGCTCCTCGGTGAAGATCAGGTGCTTCTTCGGCGCCGTGTAGTTGGGTTTGAGGACCGAAGCCGTTGCCATTGCTGCCTCCTGTCTTGGGTCGGTGGTTAGGTGACGGCGGTCACGGTGCAAGGATAATGCCCCTTATCTAAACTGCGCAGCGCCCCGACAGAAGGACGAGCAGATGGCCTACGAGACGATCACCTACAACCGCTCCCCCGCCGGGGTGACGACGATCGCCCTCAACCGCCCCCAGCAGCGCAACGCTCTCTCCGCCCAGCTTTTGGAGGAGCTGCTTGCGGCACTTGCGCAGGCCCGCGCCGACGGCGAGACCAGGGCCGTCGTGCTGGGCTCGACCGACCGGCGGATCTTCTCCTCCGGCGCCGACCTCACCGCCTTTGGCGCCGACCTCCCGCCGGTCCTCAAGCACTTCGGCAGCGAGCGGTTCCCGGAGCTGTTCAAGACCCTGCTTGGCTTCCCGAAGCCGACGGTCTGCTCCGTGGCCGGTGCGGCGCTTGCCGGCGCCCTGGGGATCGTCCTTGCCTGCGACCTTGTGATCGCCTCCGAGGAGGCAACCTTCGGCCTGCCGGAGATCAACGTTGGCGCCTTCCCGTTCATGGTGATGGCGCTCCTTTACCGCAACGTCCCCCGCAAGAAGGCGACCGAGCTGCTTTTGCTTGGCGAGCGGATCGACGCCGCCACCGCCGCCGAACTGGGGATCGTCAACAAGGTGGTGCCGGCGCAGGAGCTTGAGGCGACAACAACGGAGTGGGCACAGCGGCTGGCCAGCCGCTCGCTTGCGATCACCCGGCTTGGCAAGGAAGCGATTGCCGCCCAGCTGGACATGACCCTTGAGCAGGCGCTTGCCTACCTGCGCGGCCAGCTCTCCCTGGCGCTTACCAGCGAGGACGCAAAGGAGGGGGTGGAAGCCTTCTTCGCCAAGCGCAAGCCGAACTGGAGGGACAGATGAGCGCGATGGAGGCCCACCTTCAGGAGCTGCGCCGCCGCCGGGAGCGGGCGCTTGCCGGCGGCGGGCCGGAGAAGGTGGCCAAGCAGCACGCCGAAGGGAAGCTGACCGCGCGGGAGCGGATCGACCTGCTTTTCGACAAGGGCACCTTTGTCGAGCTCGGCATCCACGGCCGCCCTCACTTCTCCGTTGCCGCCCTGCGCGACGTCGAGGCGCCGGCCGACGGGGTGGTCACCGGCTACGGCCTGATCGAAGGGCGGCCGGCCTGCGTGGCCGCCTACGACTTCACGGTGATGGCCGGCTCGATGGGGGCGACCGGCGAGCTGAAGGTGACGCGGATGCGGGAGCTTGCCCTCAAGGAGAAGGTGCCGATGATCTGGCTGCTCGACTCGGCCGGCGCCCGGATCCAGGAGGCTGCCGGCTCCCTGTTCGCGGGGACCGGCGCGCTCTTTCGGGAGGAGTCGATTGCCAGCGGGGTGGTGCCCCAGGTGGCGGCGCTGATGGGGCCGTGCGCGGCCGGCACCGCCTACATCCCCGGCCTTGCCGACTTCGTGCTGATGGTTGCCGGCCGGGGCTCGATGGCGCTTGCCGGCCCCTATCTCGTAAAGGCCGTCACCGGGGAGGACGTCACCCAGGAGGAGCTGGGCGGCTCCCAGGTCCACTGCCGGGTCTCCGGGGTGGGGGACATGGAGGTGGAAAGCGACGAGCAGTGCATCGCCGCGATCAAGCGGTACCTCTCCTACTTCCCCTCCCACTGCGGGCAGCGGCCGCCGCGGAGGGCGGCCAAGGAGCCGCCGCCGGGCGCCGCGGAGGAGCTGCGGAGGATCCTCCCCGACTCCCCCCGCCAGCCCTACGACATGTACGAGGTGATCAAGCGGATCGTCGACGGCGGCGAGTACTTCGACGTCAAGGGGCAGTTCGGCCGCTCGATCATCACCTGCCTGGCCCGGATCGGCGGCTTTCCGGTGGGGATCGTCGCCAACCAGCCAAACCACCTCGGCGGGGTGCTCGAGAACGACTCGGCAGACAAGGCCGCCCACTTCATCAACCTCTGCGACGCCTACTCGATCCCCCTCGTCTTCCTCCAGGACGTCCCCGGCTTCATGGTCGGCACGAAGGTGGAGGCGGCGGGGATCATCCGCCACGGCGCCAAGATGCTCTACGAGGTCTCCAACGCAACGGTCCCGAAGCTGACCGTGATCGTCCGCAAGGCCTACGGCGCCGGCTACTACGTGATGTGCGGGAGGGCGTTTGAACCGGACCTGATCGTCGCCTGGCCGACCGCGGAGATCTCGGTGATGGGTCCGGAGGGGGCGGTGAACATCATCATGCGCAAGCAGATCGAAGAAGCCGATGATCCGCAGGCAAAGCGGGCCGAGCTGGTGGAGGCGGTCCGCCGCTCGATCGACGTCTACGTTGCCGCCGGCAACGGCCTGATCGACGACGTGATCGACCCGGCGGAAACCCGCCCGCGGCTGATCGCGGCGCTGGAGCTGACAAAGGAGAAGACCGTCGAGCGCCCGCGGCGGCGGGCGGGGGTGAGGCCGGTCTGAAGATGGCGGTGGATGACCCGGTGATCATCACCTGCGCCCTCTCGGGGGTCCTTGCCAACCGGGATCAGTGCCCGGCGATCCCCTACACGCCGCAGGAGTACGGGGAAGAGGCGCGGCGGGCCGTCGAGGAGGGGGCGGCAATGGTCCACATCCACGCCCGGCGGCCGGACGGCACCCCCTCCTTCGAGGTCGAGGACTATCAGGCGATCAGCGAAGCGATCAAGGAGCAGGCAGGGGACGTGATCATCAACTTCTCAACCGGAGCCGTCGGGGTGCCGGTGGAGAAGCGGCTTGCCTACCTGGAGGCCTGTCGGCCGGAAGTGGCGGCCCTGAACATGGGCTCGATGAACTACGCCAAGTACTCCCGCTCTCGGAAGCGGTTTGTCTTCGAGCTGGTCTTTCAAAACCCGTTCAGCGAAATCATCGAGCTGCTGGAGGGGATGAAGCGGCTTTCGATCAAGCCGGAGCACGAGTGCTTCGACCTCGGCCACGTCGGCTCGCTTGAGCCGCTGATCGACCTCGGCCTGGTTGGCGAGCCGGTTCACGTCAACTGCATCATGGGGGTCCTTGGCGGCGTGCCGGCAACGGCCAGAAACCTGGCGGCGATGGTTGAAAACCTGCCGGCCAACGCCCACTGGTCGCTGATCGGGATCTCCCGGGAGCAGTGGCAGCTGGCCGGCGCCGCCCTGGCCCTTGGCGGCTCGATCCGGGTTGGCCTGGAGGACAACTTCTACCTGCCGGACGGGCGGATGGCCTCCTCCAACGGGGAGCTTGTCGCCCAGGCCCGCAAGCTCGTTGAAGGTTGTGGAAGAACGGTGGCAACCGCCGCCCAAGCAAGGGAGATGTTGGGAATCGGATGAGCAACGCAAGCGAGGACGCAAACAACGGAGCGCCGCTGAGCGGCGTGAAGGTGCTTGACCTCACCCGCCTTTTGCCGGGGGGGTTCTGCACGCTGCTGTTGGCCGACCTTGGCGCCGAGGTCCTCAAGGTCGAGGACACCGGCCCCGGCGACTACCTGCGCTACACCCCGCCGCTCTACGACGGCGCCCCCCAGGGGGCAAGCTCGGCCGCCTTCATCGCTTTGAACCGGAACAAGCGGTCGTTGAAGGTCGACCTCCGCGACCAGCGGGGCAAGGAGGTCTTCCTTCGGCTCCTCGAGCGGTACGACGTGCTGATCGACTCCTTCCGGCCGGGCACCCTGGAGCGGCTTGGCTTCCCCTACGAGCTGCTCAAGGAGCGCAACCGCGGCCTGATCTGGTGCTCGATCAGCGGCTACGGCCAGGACGGCCCCAACCGCGACCGGGCCGGCCACGACATCAACTACCTGGCAACCTGCGGCCTGCTTGCCCTCAGCGGCGAGCGGGACGGCCCGCCGGCGCTCTCGGCCGGCCAGATCGCCGACCTCGGCGGCGGCGCGCTGCTTGCCTGCGTGGCGATCCTTGCCGCGCTGCGGGAGCGGGATGGAGGCGGCGGCCTTGCCGGCTCGGGCGAAGGGCAGCGGATCGACATCTCGATGACCGACGGCGCCCTCTCCTGGCTGACGATGGTTGCCGCCTCCTACCTCTGCGACCGCAAACCGCGGCGGCGGGGCGGTCTTGAGCTTGGCGGCGGCCTGATCTGCTACCGCGTCTACCGGTGCGCCGACGGCTACGTCGCCTTTGGCGCGCTGGAGCCGAAGTTCTGGCAGGCCTTCTGCGAGGCCGTCGGCAAGCCGGAGCTGCTCTCCCACCAGTTCGACCCGCCCGGCTCCCCGGCCCACCGGGAACTGGAGGAGCTGTTCCTGACCAGGACCAGGGAGGAGTGGGAGCGGCTTGGCGTCGAACGGGACTGCTGCCTGACGGCGGTCCGCGAGCTTGAGGAGGCGCTTGCCGGCGACCAGGTGCGCAGCCGCAACCTGGTGATCGAGCAGCGCCAGCCCGGCCTGGAGCGGCAGGTCGAGGTGCTTGGTCCCCCCTTCAAGCTGAGCCGCACCCCTGCAAACCCCCACCGTCTTCCCGCCCCGGGCCCGGGGGAGCACAGCGAGGAGGTGCTTGCCGAGCTGGGCTACGCGCCGGCGGAGATCGAGGAGCTGAAGGCTGCCGGGGCCGTTGCCGTCACAGCCGTTGGCATGGCCGCCGGCCGTGGCTAAGCGGCCCGGCCCGTCGCCCTCTATCCTCCCCCGAGTGGCAGGGAAGCGGGGAGGTTCGGATAGGCGCCGGCTGGCAGGTCAGGGGCGTGGCTGAAGGGGAGACATACGCGCTTAGCGCGGTCGGTCGCGACCGGCCGGGGATCGTCGCCGCGATCGCCGAGGTCCTGCTGCGGTTCGGGGTGAACATCGAGGACTCCCAGATGGCGATCCTCCGCGGTCGGTTCTGCATGGTGCTGATCCTCCGCGCCCCCGCCGGCCTGGAGCGGGCGGCCCTGGAGGCCGCCCTCGAGGAGGTTGGCCGCCAGCTTGGCCTGGACTCCCTGGCGCTCTCGCCGCTGCGGGAGGCGGCCCAGCCAAGCCAGGCCGAGCCCTCCTGCCTGATCACCGTCTACGGCGCCGATCATCCGGGGATCGTCCACGCCGTGGCGGCCCTTCTCGCCGACCGGCAGGTGAACATCACCGACCTGCAGACAAAGGTTGCCGGAGAGCGGGAGCAGCCGCTTTACGTGATGTTCATCGAGGCCGCCCTGCCGCCCGGCCTGACTGCCGGCGAGCTCGGCGAGCTGCTTGCCGAGGTGGGCAGACGGGAGGGGGTGGAGGTGACCGTGCGGGAGCTGGAGAGCGACGTGATCTAGGGATGGCGGTCAGGCGGGTGCTGCTCTACCCCCATCCGGCGCTGAAGCGCAAGGCGGCGCCGGTTGACCCGGTTGGCGAGGCCGAGCGGCTGGCGGCGCTGGTCGCGGACCTCCTTGACACGATCGCCGCCCACCCCGGGTGCGTGGGGCTGGCCGCCCCCCAGATCGGGGAAGAGGTGAGGGTGGCCGTTGTCGACGTCAGCGGCCACCGCAAGACAACGGCCTGCCACGGCAGGATCGTCTTGATCAACCCGGAGGTGGTGGCAACGGCCGGCAGCGAGGTGGCAAGGGAGGGCTGCCTCTCGATCCCCCGGCTGACGGCCAACGTCAGGCGGCCGACCTGGATCTCCGTTGTCGCCCAGGGCCTTGGCGGCGAGCGGTTCTCCCTTGAGACGGAGGGGTTTGAGGCCCGCTGCATCCTCCACGAGCTCGACCACCTAGATGGGATCCTCTTCCTCGATCGGGTCGAGTCCCTTGCCCGGGACGTCTTCCGGCGCAAGGTCTTCGCCGCGGGCAGGGAGGAGGCGAAAAGTTGAGCGTTGGATAGAAACCGCTATCCTCCAGCCACCGCGGAGCTAGAGCTGATGTTGGCGGCAGCGATCCAGCTTTCCTCTGGAGAGGACCGGGAGCAAAACCTCAGGCGCGCCGAAGCGCTGATCAGGGAGGCGGCGGCAGCCGGGGCAAGGCTGATCGTCATGCCGGAGAAGTGGCCGTGCCTGGGCAGCGACCGGGCGATGGCCGCCTCCGCCGAAGGGCTTGACGGGCCGCTTGTCCGCCGCCTTGGCGAGCTTGCCGGCGAGCTTGAAATCGACCTCTTTGCCGGCTCGCTGGTTGAGCGCCGCCCCGACGGCGCCCTGGCGAACACCGCCCTGCACTTCTCGCCGCAGGGGAAGCTGATCGCCACCTACAGCAAGATCCACATGTTTGACGTCGAGGTCGACGGCCGCAGCTACCGGGAGTCGGCGCTGGTCAGGCCGGGCGATCAACCGGTCATCTCCGCCGCCGGCCCCTTTGCGGTGGGGATCACGATCTGCTACGACCTCCGCTTCCCCGAGCTCTACCGGCTGCTTGCCGCGGCGGGGGCCGAGCTGTTCGTGGTGCCAAGCGCCTTCACCTACCCGACAACCCGCGACCACTGGGAGGTGCTTGTCCGGGCGCGGGCGATCGAGAACCAGTGCTTTGTCGTTGCCGCCAACCAGGTGGGCGGCCACGGAGCCGGCCTGCGCTCCGGCGGCCGCTCGCTGATCGTCGATCCCTGGGGGGTGGTGGTCGCGCAGGCTCCCGATCGGGAGTGCTTTGTCCTCGCCCAGCTTGACAAGGGCCAGCTGGTGGAGGTGCGCAAGCGGCTGCCCACCCTTGCCAACCGACGGCCCGAGGCCTACCGTCAACCAACCGTTGCCGCGCGATGAAGTCGCCGTCGGTCAGGGAGCGTCGGCGGGAGGAGATCCTGCGGGCCGCGATCAAGGTCTTCGCCCGGAAGGGGTTTGCCGGCTGCCGGGTCAGCGACATCGCCGCCGAGGCAGGCGTCGGCTACGGCCTGATCTACCACTACTTCTCCTCCAAGGAAGAGGTCCTTGGCGTGATCTTCCGCGAGCGGTGGGAGGCGCTTCTTGCAAAGATCGAGGCGGTCGACCGCCAGCCGCTCGATCCCCGCGCCAAGCTGGAAGAGATCGCCGCCTTCATCTTCGAAAGCTACGCCCGCGAGCCGGAGCTGATGAAGGTGATCGTCGTCGAGGTGACGAGGTCGGCAAACGACTTCGGGAGGCGCCACCTGGCGGAGATCGCTAAAGCCCAGGCAGGCGTCGCGGCGATCCTCGAGCAGGCAAGGCGAGAGGGGATCCTTGCCGACGCCTTTCCCACCAAGCTCCTTGCCAACTGCTTCCTTGGGGTGATCGAGCAGCTGCTGAGCGGCTGGCTGTTCGGCCTGCTCGACCCCTATCCGGCCACGCCCCGCCAGCTTGCCGCCCTGATCGGCGCGCTTCTTTGCGAGGGGGCCTGCGCAAAGCAGCTCCTCCCTTCCCGCCCGCTGGAGGCGTAAGATGGCGGCCGAGATGGAGCAGCCTTGGGTGAAAAGGTTGATCTGGTCCGGCTTGTTGGCTGCAGCCGGGGCGGCCGCCAACTTCCTCGCCCAGCGGACCGCCACCTTGCTGTGGCGGCGGCTGTTTGCCGAGGAGCCACCGGAGTGAGCGGCGAGCAGCCGACCGCCGAGCTCGGCCTGCGCAACGGCGCGCGGCCGCCGGCCCAGGCGGTGGCCGCTGCGCTCCAGGAGCGGCCGGAGCTGCTGGTTGGGGCGGCCTTCCTGGGCGGGCTGATCGTCGCCTTCTGGCTGAAGCGGCGGAGGAGATGAGCGACCAGGAGCCGACAGCGAAGCGGCTTGCCGAGGCCGTCACCGAGGTCTCGAACCGCGCCCTGCTCCTCCTCCACGAAGAGATCGAGCTGGCGAAGGCCGAGGTTGGCGAAAAGGTCGGCCAGCTGCTCCGGGGAGCCTTTGTCGGGGTTGCCGCGGGCGTCTTTTTGCTTGGCGCCGTCCAGATGGCGCTGGCGGGGCTGGCGCTGCTTGCCTGGTACCTGCTGCCGGTTGGCGACACCCAGTTCTTCTGGGGCTTCTTCGTCGTTGCAGGCGCGCTGCTTTTGCTCTCCCTGCTTGCCGGCCTTGCCGCCTGGCGGGCGGTCCGCCGCGGCTCCCCGCCCGTCCCAAAGCAGGCCGTTGAGGAGGCGAGGCGGCTGCGGGAGACCGTTGCCGGGGCGCAGCGTCTGCCGGGCTGGCAGCAAAGCGAGGGCGCGGGCGATGGAGCGGCGCACGCCGGCTGAGATCCGCCAAACGATGGCGGAAAACAGGGGGGCGCTTGAACGCTCCCTGGTCACCTTGCGCCAGGAGGTCCAGGCGCTTACCGACTGGCGCGGCCAGGTGCGCGCCCACAGCCGGGAGGCTGCCCTTGCCGCCGCCGGCCTTGGGCTGCTTGTCGGCTTGGCGGTGATCCCCCGCCGCCGCAGGCGCCGCTAGGCGAAGGAGCCGACCAGCAGCTTGGGGATGCCGCCAACCCCAAGCAAACCCGGGCCGGTGTAGGTGCCGATCACCGGCCCGACCTCGGAGCAGAACAGCGGCGGCCGGCCGAAGATCTCTTCGCACCGTTCCCGGAGCCGCTGCGCCCCGGCCTCGTCCTTGATGTGCTGGATCGCCCAGCCGTCCCGCCCGCGGGCGGCAAGCTCGCGGGCGTGGTCGACCAGCCGCTCGAAGGCCCGACCGCCGGTGCGAACCCGTTCCACCGGCGTGATCTCCCGCTCGAGGGTGAGGATCGGCTTGATCTTCAGCGTCGAGCCAAGCCAGGCGGCAGCCTTGCCGATCCTTCCCCCCTTGCGCAGGTACTCCAAGGTGTCGATTGCAAACCACATCGTCAGCTCGCTGCGGGCGCGGCGGACCCGCTCGACGACCTCCTTGAGCGTTGCCCCGCCGCGGATCGCGTCGGCGGCGGCAAGCAACAGCAGGCCCATCCCGCCGCAGGCCGTTTCGCTGTCGATCACCTCCACCCGCCCCTCAAGCTGGCGCTCGGCAAGGATCGCCTGGGCCTGGCGGGCCGTCTCGCAGGTCCCTGAGATGCCGCCGGAGAGGTGGATCGAGACGACGTCGTAGCCGTCCCGGACGAGCTCCTCCCAGACGGCTAGAAAGTCGCCGATCGAGGGCTGGGAGGTCGTTGGCAGCTGCGGTTCGCGGCGGAGGCGGTCGTAGAAGGCGGGGATGTCGGCGATCTCCAGCTCCTTCACCCGTTCGTCGCCGAAGCCGACGTAAAGAGGGACCTCCCTGATGCCAAGCTCCGCGACGAGGTCGCGGGGGAGGTAGTGGGTGGAGTCGCTGACGAGGGCCACGCCGGCCATCGGCCGGGAGGCTAGCGCAGCGCAGGCCGGGGAGGCTAGCCGAGCCTGTTTTCGATCTGGGTGAGGCCGGAGGGCTGCTCGGCTGGCGCCTCCCGCGGCTGCTCGACGCCAAGGATCCGCGCCAGCTCCCCCGATTCAAACAGTTCGGTGGCGATGTCGCAGCCGCCGATCAGCTCCCCCCGCACAAACAGCTGGGGGATCGTCGGCCAGTTGGAGATCGCCGAGAGCTCCTCGCGGATCCGCGGGTCGACCAGGACGTCCACGGCGGCAAACGGCTTGCCGAGCGCCTGGAGGATCGCCACGGTGCGCGCCGAGAAGCCGCAGGCCGGCAGCTCCGGCGTCCCCTTCATGAAGAGGATCACCTCGTGCTCGGCGATCGCCTTTTCGATCTGCTCGCGAAGTTCCTGTCGTTCCTGGGCGTCAAGCTCGATTGTGCTCATCGGTTGTCCTCTGCTTCTACGTTGCTTTCCTTCCTCAACGCTAGCGCGCCGTCGGCTCGCCCTCGATCGCCTTGGTCTTCAGCGAGAGGGCGTGGATCGGCCCGCCGATCTCCGCGCCGAAGATCGCGTAGACCATCCGGTGCTGCTCAAGCGTGCTCTTGCCGACAAAGGCCGGGCTTTCAACGGTCGCCCGAAAGTGGTCGCCGCCGCCGGTGAAGTCTTCAACCTCCACCCGGCTGCCGGGCAGGGCCGCTTCGATCCGCTCCTTGATCTCCTGGGCCGTTGGCATGGCAATAGCTTAGGCCAACGGCGATCCGGCTAGACTTAGCGCTGAGATGGTGACGATCACCGAGCGGGGCGCAGCAAAGGTAAAGGAGTTTCTCGCCAACCAGAACGCCGATCCGGCAATCGCCGGCCTGCGCCTTGGGGTGCGGGGCGGCGGTTGCTCGGGGTATCAGTACCAGCTGGCCTTTGACGCCAGGCGGGAGGGCGACGTGGTCTTTGAAAGCCACGGGTTGAAGCTGCTGGTTGCCGAGGAATGCCTCCGCTTCGTCGACGGCTCGGTGATCGACTACGAAGAAGGGCTGATCGGGGCCGGTTTCAAGGTCGACAACCCCAACGTCGTGGCAGCCTGCGGCTGCGGCTCCTCTTTCCGGGTCCGGGAAGAGGAGGAGTGCTCCGCCCTGTAGGTTCGCTCGCAACCCCGTCGAGCAGCCGGCGGTACGCTTAGCGAACCGCCCATTGCTGCCGATGGGTAGTGTGGATAGTCTCTTGCCATGAACCCTTTTAGGGCAAACGGTTGGCCCGTTTGGTGTCGGAGCCGCGGGGTGGGGCGATGAGCGAGCGGCGGCGCCCCCGGCGCGACCGACCTCCCGACACCGTCGAGCTTGCCGTCGAGGCCCTCCTCTCCCGCTACGCGAACGCCTACGTCTGCGCCCTCTCGGAGAGCGGCCTGATCGTCCCCCTGCCGGAGGAGGTGAAGCTCCAGGAGGGCCAGCAGCTGATCGAGGGCCGCTCGCTGATCGATTACGTCCTCTCCGAGGACCGGGGCCGGGTGATCGACGCCTGGCAGCGGACGCTGAAGGAGGGGGTGGCAACGGTTCGCTCACGGCTTGCCGAAGACCCCGAGGTCTGGGTGGAAACCCAGCTTGTCGACCTCCGCGCCGCCCACGGGGTGATCCTCGCCTTCATCCTCCCCCCGGGGACGATCGAGCCGCTTGCCGAGGACGAGGAGATCGAGGTGAGGGAGCTGCCCTTCCCCGAGGTGACGGTCAGCCCCCGCTACTGCTGGGTTCACGAGGACGAGGGGGCAAACGTCCTGGACTGCGACGAGAGCTTCACCAGGATGTTCGGCTACCTCCCGGAGGAGATCATCGGCCAGGGGATCCTCGATCACATCCACCCCGAGGACCGGGGCCGGGCCGTCGAGTCTTGGCTGCAGATGCTCTCCTCGGGCCGGGATCAGTACTACCGCTGCCGCCGCCTCCACAAGGACGGCCACTGGATGTGGGTCGACTGCACCCTGCGCAACTACCTTGCCGACCCCGACCGCGGCTACGTCCTCGTCGAGCTGCTGGACGTCTCCGAGGAGATGCGCGTCCAGGAGGCCCTGGCCGAACGGGAGGAGCTGCTCTCCCGGATCACCGAGTCGATGCCGGTTGGCCTCCTCCAGCTCGACGAGCAGCGCAACGTCGTTTACTTCAACTCCTACCTGCTCAACGTGCTGGGCGTCGAGCTGCCGAAGCGGGGCAGGCCAACCCTCGACCGCCTCCTTGCCACCCTCACCCCCTCCGGCAGGCGGGACTTCGACCTCCAGGTGGAGCGGCTGCTTGCGCAGGGCAGGGACTGCGACCTGGAGGTTGACGCCGAGCTGGGCGAGGCCGGCTGGCGGCGGGTGCTCTTTGCGATGCGGGCGCTCCATCGGGAGGGCAAGGGGGTGACGGGGGTGATCATGTGCGCCCTCGACATCACCGAGCAGGCAAGGGCCCGCCTGGAGCTTGAGCGCAGGGCCGCCTACGACTCCCTGACCCGCGTGCTCAACCGCCAGGAGATCCTTGAACGGGTTGAGCGGGAGCTTGCCGAGGGCCGCCCCACCGGCCTGATCTACGTCGACCTCGACAGCTTCAAGCCCGTCAACGACCGCTACGGCCACGCCGCCGGCGACGAGCTGCTCCAGCTTGTCGCCGAACGGCTGCGCGCCGCAACCCGCAAGGCCGACGACGTCGGCCGGCTTGGCGGCGATGAGTTCATCGTCCTGCTGCGCAACATCCGCTCCCCCGAGGCGGCGCTGCGGCTTGCCGGCCGGATCGCCAAGGCCGTTGCCGGCCGCTACCACACCTCCTTCGGCACCGTGTCGATGAAGGCCTCGGTGGGGGTCTCCTGCGTGGTCGCCGGGGCGACCCACATCGGCGCCAGAAAGGTGGAGCGCTTGAGCGCCGAGGAGCTTGTCAACCTCGCCGACGAGGCGATGTACGAGTCTAAGGGCCAGGCTCGGGGGGCGCCGGTGCTTGCCCAGCCGCTTTGCCGTCAGCGGCTCCGTCCAGACGGCCACCAAGGGCGTGCAGCCCACCGTCCACGGGGAGAACGGCGCCGCTGATCCCCCGTGCAAGGGGGGAGAGGAGGAAGAGCACGGCATCGGCAACCGGCCCGGGGTTGTCGGGGTCCCAGCCAAGGGGGGCCAGCTGCCAGGCCTGGGCAAGCCGCTCGAAGCCGGGGATCCCGGAGGCGGCCGGCGTGTGGAGGGGGCCGGCGCTAACGACGTTCACCGCGATCCCCTTCGGCCCCAGGGCGGCGGCAAGGTAGCGGGCGACGGCCTCCAGGGCGGCCTTTGCCACCCCCATCCAGTCGTAGCCGGGCCAGGCCCGCCCGCTTTCAAAGCTGAGCGCAACCACCGCCGCCCGGCCGGCCGCCTCCAGGCTTGGCGTGGCGGCGCGGACAAGCGCCGCCAGCGAGTAGGCGCTGGTCCGAAAGGCAAGCTCCGCCTCCTGGGACGAGGTCTGCAGGAAGTTGCCGCCAAGCGCCTGGGGCGGGGCGTAGGCGATCGCGTGGAGCAGGCCGTCGAGGGGGACCCCGCTCAGCCGCTCCCCCAGCGCCGCAAGGTGGTTGGGGTCGTTTACGTCAAGCTCAACCACCTCCACCTCCCCCGGGAGGGTGCGCACCGCCCGTTCGGTAAGCCGCAGCCCCCTGCCAAAGCCGGTTGCAACCACCTCGCCGCCCTCCTGAAGGATCCGGGCGGCGACGTGGTAGGCGATCGAGTGGCGGGTGAGGATCCCGGTGACCAGCACCCTTTTGCCCTCGAGCAGCCCCACCGTCGGCTAGACCTCCAGGCAGAGGACCGCGTTGTGGCCGCCGAAGCCAAAGGAGTTTGAGATCGCCCGCAGCGGTCGCTGCCGGTCAAGCGGGCTGGCCTTTGTGCCGACCAGCTTCAAGCCGAGCTCGGCTTCCGGCTCCGCCGTCTGGACGTTGGGCGGGGCAACCCCCTTGCCCAGGGCGGCGACGGTGGCGATCGCCTCAACCGCCCCGGCGGCGCCAAGGAGGTGGCCGATCGCCGACTTGGTCGAGGAGACGGCAACCTCGCCGGCCCGCTCGCCAAGGGCAAGCCACAGGGCAAGGGCCTCCGCCTTGTCGCCAAGCGGGGTGCCGGTGCCGTGGGCGTTGACGTAGTCGAGCTGGTGGGGCTGCAGGCCGGCGTCGGCAAGCGCCCTGGAGATCGCCTGGGCCTGGGTTGAGCCGTCCTCGTTGGGGGCGGTGATGTGGAAGGCGTCGGAGGTCGAGCCGTAGCCGAGCAGCCGGCCAAGGATCGGCGCCCCCCTCTTGCGCGCCCCCTCCTCCCGCTCCAGGACGAGCACCCCGGCGCCCTCGCCGATCACAAAGCCGTCCCGGCGGCGGTCGAAGGGCAGGGAGCGGCCCGTTGGCGAAAGCGCTTCAAGGGCCTCAAAGGCGGCAATTGCCAGCTGGGAAAGGGGGGCCTCGGTGCCGCCGGCCACCACCATCTCCGCTTCCCCGTTGCGCAGCATGTTGAGGGCGACGCCGAGGGCGTGGCTGCCGGAGGCGCAGGCCGAAAGCACCGCAAAGCTTGGCCCCTGCAGGCCGTGGCGGATCGAGACGGCTGCGCAGGCGGCGTTGGCCATCATCATCGGCAGCAGGAGGGGCGGGACGGCCCTCGGGCCCCGTTCCTCGACGGCCTTGTGGCCGTCGAGGAGGGTTTCGATCCCGCCCACCCCGGTCCCGATCACGCAGCCCACCCGCTGCGCCGGGTAGGGGAGCTCCTCGGCGCAGCCGGCCTGGGCCAGCGCCTCCGCGGCGGCAACGACCGCGAGCTGGCTGTAGCGGTCGAGCCGGCGGGCCTGCTTGAGCGGCAGGTGGTCGGCGACGTTGAAGTCGGCGCACCGCGCCACGCCGTCGACGATCCCGTCTTCGCCGGCGCACCACCGCTCGATCAGCGGCGCGACGCCAACCCCAAGCGGGGTGACGGCGCCAAGCCCGGTGATCGCCGCAGCCTCCCCCATCAGGCCCGCTCGGCGATCCAGGCGGCCGCCTCGCCGAGGTTGGCGATCTTGGCGACCTCGGAGCCCTTGATCGTCACGCCAAACCGTTCCTCGACGACCTGGGCGAGCTCGACGAGGTCAAGCGAGTCGACTTCAAGGTCCTCGAAGGTCGCCTCCGGCGTGATCGCCTCCGGCTCGGTCCCCTGCTCGATCAGGGTTTCCTTGAGGACCTCGTAGACCTGCTCCCTGGTTACCGTACCTGCCAATTTGCTGCTCCTTTCCGATCGGTTGACTGCATCGAAGGTCAGGCGGACAGGCCGCCGTCGACAAAGATCGTCGTGCCGGTGATGTATGAGGCGGCGGGGGAGGCAAGGAACCTGACGGCGGCCGCCACCTCCTCCGGCCGGCCGGGGCGCCGCGCCGGGATCAGCTGAAGCAGCCGCTCGGCGACGCCATCCTTGGTCATCTCCGTTTCAATCACCCCCGGCGCCACGGCGTTGACGGTCACCCCCCGTCGCGCCACCTCGGCGGCAACGGTCTTGGTGAGGCCGATCAGCCCCGCCTTGGCCGCCGCGTAGTTGGCCTGGCCGGGGTTGGCGCGGGGGCCAACGACCGAGGCGATGTTGATGATCCGGCCAAACCGGGCCCGCACCATCTGGGGAAGCGCCCGGCGGGTGGCGCGGAAGGCGGCCGTCAGGTTCGTCTCAAGCACCTCCGCCCACTCCTCGTCGCTGAGCGAGGGGGAGAGGTCGTCGCGGCGGATCCCGGCGTTGTTCACCAGCACCAGCACCCGGCCGTAGCGGTCCTCCAGTTCGGCAAAGGCCCGCTCAAGCTCCTCCTGCTTGGTGACGTCGACGGCCAGCGTGGTGGCGCGGCCGCCGGCGCCCTCGATCTGGTCGACCAGCCGGCGGGCCCCCTCGGCGGAGCTGCGGTAGCCGACGGCCACCGGCCAGCCGTCGGCGGCAAGGGCAAGGGCGCAGGCGGCGCCGATCCCCCTGCCGGCGCCGGTCACGAAGGCGATGCCCTGCTGCCTAGGGTCGGCCACCGCCTCCCTCCACCGGCTGGCCAAGGGCAAGGGGGCGGGCCGTTGCCTGCGGGAGGTTCTCCCGGACAAGCCGGACAAGCACCCGCCCCGGGCCGACGTCAAGGAAGGTGCGACCGCCAAGCTCCCAGAGGCGGGCAAGGGCCGCGCCAAACCGGACCGGGTTGACTAGCGCCTCGGCAAGCTCCCCGGCCGGGTCGGCAAAGGGCTCGCCGGTCCGGCAGCTGATCACCGGCCGGCTTGGCGGCCGAAAGGCGACCTTGGCAAGGGCGGCGCTGAACTCCTCGACGGCGTCGGCAAGCAGCGGGGTGTGGTAGGCGCCGCGGACCCGCAGCTCCACCGCCCGCAGGCCAAGCTCCTCGGCGCGGGCCTTCAGCTCCCGCAGCCCCGCCAGCAGGCCGCCGACAACCAGCTGGCGGGGCGAGTTCTCGTTTGCCGGGTAAAGGCCGTGTTCGGCAAGGTACGGCGTCAGCCGCTCCAGGTCCTCGCCGATCACCGCAAGCAGCCCCTGCCGCGCCCCGCCCTCGCTTGCCCTTGCCATCGCCTGGCCGCGGGCGATCGCAAGGGAGACGGCCTCCTCCTCGCCAAGGGCACCGGCGGCGGCAAGGGCGGAGAGCTCGCCAAGGGAGTGGCCGGCAAAGCCGATCGCCGGCTGGGGCCTGCCGGCCGCCCGCCAGCGGGAAAGGGAGGCGATCAGGATCGCCGGCTGGGCGAACCGGGTGGAGCTTTCAACCTTGGGGAAGGGGTTCTCGCCAAGCAGCTCCCGGGCAACGGCGCAGAGGTCGGGGGCGTGGCTGCGCGCCCACTCCTCCATCCCCTCGACCTGGCTGCCCTGGCCGGGGAAAAGGTAGACGTCTGCCTGCTCCATCGCCTAAAGCTGATCAGATCGGGCGGCGCTGGGGTCCGCTGGCGTAACCCTCCCCCCTGGCTGGGGGAGCTTGCGCGTCACTTTAGGGAATCCGCAGGGCCGGGGAGCCGCCGAGGCCAAGCTCCTGGGAGCGGCGGACGGCCTCGGCCCGGTTGCGGGCGCCGAGCTTGCGGTAGATCGCCGAGGTGTGTTCCTTGACCGTGTGGGGGGAGAGGTAGAGGGCCTTGGCGATCTCCCGGTTGGTTGCCCCCTGGGCGATGTAGGAGAGGACCTGCCGCTCCCGCTCGCTCAGCGCCGGCTCGCTGCCCTCTTCGCATTCGAAGTAGTCGCCCCCTTCCCCAACCAGCCTCACCACCTGGGCGATCTCCCGGGCCGAGCGCTCCTTGGAGATGAAGGCGGCCGCGCCCGCCGCCCGCGCCGCCCGGGCGGCGATCGTGCCCGCCCCCGACATCAGGATCACCCGCGGCGCCGGCGCCAGGCCGCGCAGCTTGCTGCACAGCTCCACCCCAGACTCCCCCTGGAGGAAGAGGTCGAGGAGGGCGACGTGGGGCTCGAACCTGGCGCAGAGCTCAACGGCCTGCTTGCCGGTGCGGGCCCCCACGCACCGCTCAACCCAGGGCAGCTGGGCGAACATCAGCCGAAAGCCCCACTGGACGACCTCGTGGTCGTCGACGACCAGCAGCCTAAGCTTTCTCATCCCCCCTCCTCGGCACGGTGAGGCGCAGCCGCCACCGCTGCCCTCCGGCCGCGCCAAACTCGATCCTGCCCCCGTGGCTAAGCGCCTGGAGGGAGAGGAGGTGGAGGCCGATCCCCGGCAGCGGCTCCTCGCTGCGCGGGGGCACGCCGTCGTTTTCAACGGTGAGGACAAACCGCTGCGGGGAGACCGCGATCCCCACCTCCAGGAAGGTGGGCTGGGCGTGCTTGCGGGCGTTGCGCAGCCCCTCCACCGCAACGGCCCGGGCGACCTCCTGAAGCTCTTGCGGCACGGCGTTTGGGTCGCCGACCACCCGCAGCGGCGGCTTGGGAAAGGCTTCCCGTTGCCTGGCAAGCTCCTCGCCAAGGCGGCGCCCGGTTGGCCCGGCGGCCTCGCCAAGCGGCCTGCGCAGGGCGGCGCGCAGGTCGGCAAGGGCCCGCTCCACCTCGTCGGCGCACCGCCTCCTGGTCTGCTCCGCCAGGGGGGTCGGCGAGGCGAGGGCAAGGGAGACGCCGAACAGCCGCTGGACAACGGCCTCGTGGATCTCCTGGGCAAGCCGGATCCGCTGCTGGAGCTGGCGGGAGCGCTCGTGGTAGCGGGTCACCTCCCGGGCGACCACCGCCATCGCGATCGCCTTGCCAAGCGTCTTAAGCAGGAGCCGTTCCTCCTCGCTGATCCCCTCCACCGCCGGGTCCCGCTCGCCGATCACCACCCCGACGCAGCGGCCGGCCGCCTGCATCGGCGTGCAGACGAGGGTGAGGCCGGCAAGGCGGTCGCGGAGATGGGCGGGGATCTTGAAGTCGGCGCCGCCCACCACCTCCAGCACCTCGTCCCGCTGCAGGCTTTCCCGGGCGACCGGCACCGAGTCGATCGTCACGTGGAGCTCGAGGTAGGGCTCCACTTCCAGGCCGTGGGCGCCAAGGGCGCGAACCCGTCGCTGGCCGGGGTCGTAGCTGAACAGCACCGCCCTGGTCAGCGAGGTGAGCCGGCAGACTGCCTCGCACAGCGAGCCGAAGAAGGCCGTTGGCGGGTCGCCCTCGTCGATCCCCAGGAGGAGGTCGCAGATCACCTCCACCGCCTGGAGCTCGCCGCTGCGGGGAGGTGCAACGCTGCTCATGTCCAACAGGTTGACACGTCCGCCCTCCCGCCGTGTCAGCGCGACCTCCACCCCCCCAATCGGGGGCCGGCCGGTCGGCCGACAGACGCAGCCGCCGGCGGACGCTAAGCTCGCCAGGGAAAGGAGCTTGCAATGGATCTGACCTTCAACGAGCGGGAGCGCGCCTTTCGGGAGGAGGTGCGCAGCTGGCTGGCGGCAAACGACCCCGGCCCGGAGCCGGAGCGGGACGAGGACGCCCACTTCCAGTGGCGCCGGGAGTTCCAACGGCGCCTTGCCCAGGCCGGCCTGGCGGCCGTCCACTGGCCGAAGGAGTACGGCGGGCGGTCGGCCTCGGTCACCGAATCGGCGATCTTCTACGAGGAGCTGGCCCGCAGCGGCGCGCCGCTGCCGGCAAACGTGCTCGGCATCCTCCTTGCCGGGCCGACGATCATGGTCTGGGGGGACGACCGCCAGAAGCAGCGCTACCTGGCGCCGATCCTCACCGCCGAGGAGATCTGGTGCCAGGGCTTCTCCGAGCCGGAGGCCGGCTCCGACCTGGCCAGCCTGAAGACAAAGGCCGTGAAGGACGGCAACGAATGGGTGATCACCGGCCAGAAGGTCTGGACGAGCGGCGCCCAGTTCTCCAAGTGGTGCATGCTCCTTGCCCGCACCGACCCCGAGGCGCCCAAGCACAAGGGCCTTACCTACTTCATCCTCGACATGGAGCAGGAGGGGGTCCAGGTGCGGCCGCTGCGCCAGATCACCGGCCAGCCGGAGTTCAACGAGCTGTTCCTGGAAGGGGCGCGGGTGCCGGATGAGAACGTCCTTGGCGGCGTCGGCAACGGCTGGCGGGTGGCCCTCACCACCCTGATGAACGAGCGGGCCGGTCTTGCCTTCTTCCTCCAGGTGCGGATGCGCCAGCTGCTCGACAAGCTGCTTGCCGAGGCGGCAAGCAGGGGGCTGCTGGCCCGCGAGGAGGTTGCCGCCAAGCTGGGCGAGCTCCACCTCAAGGCCGAGGTGCTGCGGCTCACCTCCTACCGGAACCTGACCGCGATCGAGCGCTACGGCCAGCCCGGCCCTGAGGGCTCCCTCACGAAGTGGATCTGGTCCCAGAGCAACCAGGAACTGACCCAGTTTGCCGTCGACCTCCTCGGTCCCCAGGCGCTCCAGGCCGACAACCCCTGGTCCTACGAGCTGCTCCGCTCCCGGGGCAACACGATCGAGGGGGGGACGACGGAGATCCTCAAGAACATCGTGGCCGAGCGGGTGCTTGGCCTGCCCAAATCGCGATAAGGAGCTGGCAGTGGACTTCGAGCTAAACGAGCAGCAACAGGAGATCAAGCGGGTCGCCCACGAGCTTTTGGCCGGCCGCCAGCCGCTCAGCAAGGTTCGGGAGGCGGCCGAAGCCGGCCGCTACGACCAAGGCCTCGAACGGGAGCTGATCGAGCTGGGCTGGGTTGGCATCGCCGTCCCCGAGCAGCAGGGGGGAGGGGGGCTTGGGATGGTTGAGCTTGCCGTGCTTGCCGAGGAGCTTGGCTACGCCTGCGCGGCCGTGCCGTTCCTGGGCAGCGCCGCCGTTGCCGCAGAGCTTGCCGCCGCCGGCGAGTTCTCCTCGCTGGTCGGCGAGCTTGCCGCCGGCAACCTCCAGGCCGCCTTCGGCCCACCGGAGCTGCTGATCGACGGCGGGGTGGCCAAGCTGGCGATCCTCCTTGGCGAGGAGGAGGCGGTCCTTGCCGAGGAGCCGAACCTCCTGGCGGTGGAGACCGTCGACCGGACCCGCTCCTACGCCACCTACGGCGGCGGCAGCGAGACGCCGCTTGGCGAGGGAAGCGGGGCACGGCTGCGGATCGCCGTTGCCGCCGAGCTGCTTGGCCTCTGCCAGCGGGCCCTTGAGCTGACCGTGGAGTACGTCAAGCAGCGCAAGCAGTTCGACCGGCCGGTTGGCTCCTTCCAGGCCGTCGCCCACCGGGCCGCCGAGATGTTCCGCCACACCGAGAGCCTCCGCTCCGCCGTCTACTACGCCGCCTGGGCAGCGGACGCGCAGCCGGCGCTGCTTGGCGAGGCGGCCGCCCTTGCCGCAGCCGCCGCCGTCGAGGGCGGCAGGGAGGTGACCGCGGCGGCGATCCAGCTCCACGGCGGGATCGGCTTCACCTGGGAGGCCGACCTCCACTGGCTTTACAAGCGGGCGCAGGCCGATGCGGCGGTGCTTGGCCCGGCCGGCCGCTACCACGCCGCCCTTGCCCGCCAGGCCGCAAACAGGTTGGCCGCCGTCGGCTGATCCCGCCGCTCAGCCCTTCAGTCCGCCTGCGTTGCGCCGGCCGGCTCCTCGGCGGCAACCGGCAGCTGTTCGCCGTCAAGGGCGCCAAGCGCCTTGACGAGGGAGGCGGAGATGCAGGTGAAGGAGGGGGTGTCCCGCAACGTGTACTGGGAGGCCTCCGAGGAGCGCAGCCGCTGGACCAGGTCGAGGAAGGAGGCCGGGTCGTCGGTGTCAAAGGCGACCACGAACTCCTGGTCGTCGAGGCCGAAGGAGTAGATCGTGTGGTTGTCGACGTTCGGGTATTCCTTGCCGATCCTGATGTGCTCCTGCATGATCCGCCACCGCTCCTCGGCGGGCAGGGCGTACCAGCTGCGGGTCTTCACAAACGGGTAGACGAACAGGTACTTGCCCTTGAACGGCCTGCCGCGGAGCTTCAGCTCTTCGGAGTATTCGGAGGCCTTGCGCAGGCCGAGGAAGGAGTAGCTGATCCGCGCCCACTGCATCAGCCCGCTTTGGGCGAGGACGACGTGAAGCTCGTGGATCCGCTCGAGGTTTTCCGCCTCGGCAACGATCATCAGGTCGGCGTCGGCGCGGGTGCCGACAAGGGTGAAGGATTGGAGGAGGTGGCCGTCGGCAAAGTCCTCGCAAGCGGCGATCACCTCCCGCTTGTGCCGCTGCCGCTCGGCGGCCGGCAGCCGCCGCCAGGCCGGATCGACGGCGATGAAGGTGTACTTCACAAACCGGCCGGTCAGCGGCCTTGGCCTGTTGCCGTTGCGCTGCTGGTCGTCCATCGGCCCGCTTACAGGGTACCCTCCTTTCCGTGCGGGTTGCGCTGCTCTCCCCCTACTCCTGGACCTACCCGGGCGGGGTGACCAGGCACATCGACTCTCTTGGCCGCGCCCTTGAAGCACGCGGCCACGAGGTGACGACGATCGCCCCCTACGACCCCCCCGACCGGCTTGCCAGGCTCGCCCACCGGGGCGCTCCGCCGGCCGCCGTCCCAACCCCGCCCCGGTTCGTCTCGTTGGGCAGGACGATCGGCTTTCCCGCAAACGGCGCCGTCTCAAACCTTGCCGTCGGCTCCCGGGCGCTGCTTGCGCTCCGCCAGGCGCTGCGGGACGGTCGGTTTGACGTCGTCCACATCCACGAGCCGGTCGCCCCCCTGGTCGGCTGGGACGCCCTTTGCTGCGTCGAGGGGCCGGCGCTTGTCGGCACCTACCACAGCTACTCGGAGAACCCGCTCACCAACGGGATCGGCATCCTCCTCGGCGCGCGGCGGAGGATGCGCAGGCTCCACGTGCGGATCGCCGTCTCGGAGGCAGCCCGCTGGACGGCAGCCCGCTTCTTTGGCGGCAGCTACCTGGTGATCCCCAACGGCGTCGAGGAGGGGACGGCGGCCCCCAGGCCCCGCTCGGAGGGGCCGCTGCGGATCCTCTTCATCGGCCAGGCAGTAGAGCGGAAGGGGCTGCCGGTCCTGCTCAAGGCCTTCGAGGCGCTGCGCGAGGTGGTGCCGGCAACCCTCACCCTCGTCGGCCCCAACTGGGAGGAGGTGGAGGGCCTCCTCCTCGAGGGAAGGGGGGTGCGGGTGCTGGGCCGGCTCGACGAGGCGGCCAAGCGCAGGGAGCTTGAAGAGGCCGACCTCCTCTGCGCCCCCTCCCTGGGCGGCGAGAGCTTTGGGATCGTCCTTGCCGAAGCCTTCTCCTTTGGTCTGCCGGTTGTCGCCTCCCGGATCCCCGGCTACAGCGACCTGGTCGGCGACGGGGTGGAGGGGATCCTTGTCGAGCCGGGCGACCCGCTTGCCCTTGCCGCGGCGCTGCGGCTGCTTGCCGAAGACCCCGCCCTGCGGGCAAGGCTTGCCGCCGCCGCCCACCGGCGCGGCCAGCGGTACCGCTGGCAGCGGGTTGCCGCCGAGGTGGAGGAGGCCTACGCCCTCGCCTGCGAGCGCCGCCGCGCCGAGGAGCGGGCTGGGGGAGGGGTGGCGCTCCGCTACGGCCTGCGCGACCGACAGGCGCTTGGCCGCCGCCACCCCGGCGAGCGGGGCGCCGGCCGGCTCCGCCACGGCGGCACAGTTCAGCTGCTGCCCAAGCCAACCCGCAAACGGATCCTCACCGCCACCACCCTTGCCGCCCTCGGCCTGGCCGGCTACGGGGTCGCCGCCGCCGGTCCCCCGCAGGTTGCAACCTCCCTTGCCCTCTCCAAGCCGGCGCTTGTCGGCGGCGCGGCCCTTTTGATGGCCGGCGGCCTGCTTTTGCGGGCGAAGGCCTGGCAGCTGCTGCTGCGGCTGCGGCCGCCCTTTCGCTGGCTCTCCTACGGCCCGGCGCTGCGGGCGACGGCAATCGGCGTGCTCCTTTCGGCAACCCTGCCGGCAAGGCTGGGGGAGCCCTCCCGCGCCCTTGCCCTTGCCGGTCGGTACGGCAACGCCCGCAGCCGGCTGCCCACTGTCTTTGCGACGATTGCAGCCCAGCTGGAGGTGAACATCGTTGCCGCGGCCGGCCTCCTCCTCGCCTTCTTGGCCGGCGCCCCCCGGGGGGCGCTTCAGGGGTGGGCGGTCGGCCTCTGCCTTGGCCTGCTGGGGCTGGTTGCCGTGGGCTTTCTGCCGCTGATCGTCCCCGGCTCGGCCCGCGGCGGCGCCCTCTCCCTGCCCGGCCTTTGGACGGAGGTGCGGGAGGGCCTTGGCCGCCTTTCCGCCGGCACCGCCCTCCTTTTGCAGCCGGCGGCCTGGCCGGCGGCCGCCGCCCAGCTGCTCGCCTGGCTTGCCCAGCTTGGCGCCTGCTACGCCCTCCTTGCCGCCTTCGGCCTTGCCGCCAAGGTTGGCGCGGTGGGCGCCGCCGGCCTGCTTTTTGCAATCAACGCAGCCGCCCTGGTCCCGGCAAGCCCCGGCAACGTCGGCGTCTTCCAGCTGGCCGTCCTTGCCGTCCTGCGCGCCTACGGCCTGCCCGCCGCCCCCGCCCTCGCCTACGGCCTCACCCTCCAGGCCGTTGAGCTTGCCGTCGCCCTGGCCGTTGGGATCCCCTCCCTGCGCGCCGAGGGCCTCTCCTACCGCCAGCTCCGCCGCCGCTGCCTGCACGCCCTGCCGGTTGGGCTGCCGGTTGGCGAGCGCTCCGCCGGGGGATAGATGGCCGGCGGCGCAAACCGCACAGTCCGCCTGCTGCTTGCCGACGTCGACGGCACGCTGCTTGATCCGGAGAAGCGGTTGACAGGGCGGGCGGTTGAGGCGGCAAGGCGGCTGCGGGAGGCAGGCGTCGCCCTTGCCCTGGTGAGCGGCCGCCCGCCCCAGGGGATGCGGATGCTCGTTGAGCCGCTTGCGCTCACCACGCCCCTTGCCGCCTTCAACGGCGGGCTGATCGTCTCCCCCGACGGTGCTCCGCTGCTCTCCCAGCCGCTTGCCGGCCCCCTTGCCGAGGAGGTGGTCGAGGTGCTTGCCGGCGCCGGCGTGGCGATCTGGCTTTATCGCCCCGAGGGGTGGTACCTGCAGGAGCGGGGCGGCGCCCACGTCGCCCGGGAGGAGGGGACCGTTCAGTTCGCCCCGCAGGTTGTGGAGCGGTTTGACGGCCTGCTCGATCAGGTGGTGAAGGTGGTGGGGGTAAGCGATCGGGAGGAGGAGCTTCACGCCGCCCACCGGGAGCTTGCCGCCCGGCTTGGCGATGCGGTCAGCGCAAGCCGCTCCCAGCCCTACTACCTCGACGTCACCCACCCGCGGGCGAACAAGGGGTTTGTCCTGGAGTGGCTTGCGGGCCGGCTGGGGATCGACCCCGGGCAGGTTGCGGCAATCGGCGACATGCCAAACGACGTGCTGATGTTCGAGCGGGCCGGGCTGGCGATTGCAATGGGCAACGCCCCGCCGGCGGTCAAGCGGGCCGCCGACGTCGTCACCGAGCCAAACACCGCAGAGGGCTTCGCCGAGGCGGTGGAGCGGTTCGTGCTGGTTGGCGGCTAGCCGCCAACCCTTGTCAGCTGCCTGATGACCCTCTACGATCTCCCCGAGGAGCGTTGCGCCAAGCCCTTGCCAGACTGGTTTTTCTCTGCGCCCCGCTTGCCGCGGTGGCCGCCCTTTGCAGCGGCGGCTCGGCGCAGGCGCTGATCGTCTGCCCCCAGCGCGGCCAGGCGGCCGTCGCCGAACCCACCATCCTCGTCAAGCAGTTTGGCCCCTTCCAGGCAAGGCCTGCCCAGCTGCAGCTGGGCGACCTTGCAATCGAGGGGATCGGCTGGAGCCTGTGGAGCAACCGGGAAGGGCGGGGCAGCGGCACCTTCGCCCCCGCCCTTGGACCGCCCTCCTGCCGGCCGCTGCCAACGGTGGCGCTCGTCGCCCGACTTCACGCCTATCGGCCGCTTCGGGGCCGCTTCACCAGGCTTGCCCTCTTCATCTACACGGCCGGTTCGCCGGCCAGGCCGCTGCGCTCCGCAGTCCTTGCCCTTGCCCGCTCAAGGCGCCCCGACGGCGGGAGTGGCTTCTTTTGGCGGTGCCTGCACGGCCCCCGCTCGCCGCTTTTGCGCTGCCTTGGCGCCTACCCAGGCCCGCTGCCCTTGGTCTCGGGGACGGCGCAGGGAGGCTAGCCCTCGCCGGCCGGCGCCATCGCCGCCGGCTCCTCCTCGTCCTCGTCTGAGGGGATCAGCCCCTCCCGCAGCTTGGTTGGGTCCTTTGCCGAGCCCTTGATCAGCTCGTCGGGGGCCTCCCCCTGGGGCAGCCGCCCCTGCCTTGTGCCGAAGTAGATCGCCTGGGGATGGTGGGCGATCAGGGCAAGGGTGGTCTGCTCCGGCTCGGGGGCGTAGCCGCCCGTCAAGGTGACGCCGATCCGGCTGAGGTCGAGGAGCCGATCGACCTTCAGGTGCTCGCTTTGGTCGGGGATCGCCGGATAGCCCCAGGAGTAGCGGCGACCCTGGTGGGGCGGGATGCCGTACCACTCCCGGACCCTGGCGTGGAGCCACTCGGCAAGGGCCTCGGCGGTCTGGACGGAAAGGCCGTGGACGTAAAGCTGGTCGGCAAACCTTCCTTCCGCCTCAAGCTGCTTGATCCGCTGTGTCGCCTTCCCGCCAACGGTTACCGCCTGGAGGGCGACCACGTCAAGCTCGGCCGGCGGCTTGCCGTCCTGGGCGGGCCGGAAGAAGTCGGCCAGGCAGAGCCGGTCGCCGCCCGGCTGGCGGGGGCAGCGCAGCCGGGCAAGCTCCCGGTCTGGGTCGCCGGGGTCGAGCACGACAAGCTCGTTGCCCAGGGCGTAGCAGGGGAAGAAGCCAAGCAGGGCGCGGGGCTCCAGGAAGTCCTGCTCCCGCCACATCCGCTCCAGCCGGGGGAGGAACTCCTCGCTGACCAGCCGCCGCCAGGCCTCCCCCTTCACCCCCCTGCCCCCCCAGTGGAGCTTGAAGAGGACGTGGGTGTCGAGGTGGGGGTAGACCTCCCCCAGGTCGACCGGGATCTCCCGCACGCCCCAGAAGGGCGGGGTTGGGATCGGCACGTCGGTGCGGGCCGCCGAGCGCACCGAGCTGTCGTCGAGGTTGGGCTGCTCCCGCTTGCGGTCGGCCGCCCGGAACGCGGCAGCCTCCTCCCTGACCTTTGCCACCAGCTTGGCGCGTCGCTCGGGGTCGATCAGCTGGTCCATCACCGCCAGCCCCTCAAAGGCGTCCTTGCAGTAGAAGACGCCGGGGGCGTAAGGGCGATCCGATCCCTCCCCGTCCGGGTAGAGGGCGCGGTAGCCGAAGGCGCGGTTGATCGCCGCCCCGCCGATCAGGACGGGGAAGGGGAGCTGCTGGCGGTGCAGCTCCTGGATGCAGACCACCATCTGCTTGGAGGTTGAGACCAACAGGGCGGAAAGGCCGATTGCCGTGGCGTTGTGCTCCTTGGCGGCCTCGATGATCCGCTCGACCGGCACCTGCTTGCCGAGGTCGACGACGGTGTAGCCGTTGTTGGTGAGGATCGTGTTGACCAGCGACTTGCCGATGTCGTGGACGTCGCCGAAGACGGTGGCAAGGACAACCGTGCCCTTGGTGTACCCCTCGATCCGCTCCAGGTAACGCTCGAGGCGGGCGACGGCCCGCTTCATCACTTCCGCCGACTGGAGCACGAAGGGGAGGATCAGTTCGCCGGCGCCAAACCGGTCGCCAACCTCCTTCATCGCCGGCAGCATCACCTCGTTGAGGGTTGGCACCGCCCCGATCTTCTCGACGCAGGCGTCCACCCACCGCTCCACCCCCTCCTTCTTGCGCCTGACGATCTGCTGGTAGAGGGCCTGCTCCGGCTCAAGCCCCTCCTCAGGCTCCTCCTCGCCGGCTCCCTGTCCTGCCTCCCTGCCCTCGAAGTAGGCGATCAGCCGCTCGAGGGCATCGGGCCGGCGGTTGAAGATCAGGTCGTCGGCAAGCTCCCGCTGCTGCGCATCGATCTCCGGGTAGGGGGTGATCTGCGCCGGGTTGACGAGGGCGAGGTCAAGGCCGGCCTGGGTGCAGTGGTGGAGGAAGACGGAGTTGAGCAGCGCCCGCGCCGGGGGGCTCACCCCAAAGGAGACGTTGGAGATCCCCAGGGAGGTCTTCACCCCCGGCAGCGCCGCCTTGATCAGCTTGATCCCCTCGATCGTTTGGAGGGCCGAGTCCCGCCACTGCTCCTCCCCGGTGGTGAGGGTGAAGGTAAGCGGGTCGAAGATCAGCAGCTGGGGGTCGAGGCCGTGCTCGCCGCAGGCGATCCCGTGGATCCGCTGCGCGATCTGGAGCTTGCGCTCCGCGTTCCTTGCCATCCCCTGCTCGTCGATCGTCAGCGCGATCAGCGCCGCGCCGTGTTCGACGGCCAGCCGGCAGACCCGGTCGAGCTTCCCCCGGCCGCCCTCCAGGTTCACCGAGTTGATGATCGGCCGGCCGGGGATCTGCTCCAGGGCGGCTTCGATCACCTCCGGCTCGGTCGAGTCGATCTGCAGCGGCGCCGGCTGGGTGAGCGACAGCTTCTTCACCAGGGTGCGCATCTGCTCCGCCTCGTCGGTCCGCTCGGTGAGCGCCACGCAGACATCCAGCACGTGGGCGCCGCCGGCGATCTGCTCGGCGGCGATCTCCAGGAGGCCGTCGTAGTTGTCTTCTAGGAGCAGCTGCTTGGCCCTCCGCGACCCCTGTCCGTTCAGCCGCTCGCCAACCAGGGTGGGGGGCGGGTCCTGGGCAAGGGGGGTGGCGGCGATCATCGAGGAGAGGTGGGGAGGGCGGGGCGCCGGCCGGCTTGGCGCCGGCCGACCGCGCAGCAGCCGGGCAAGGGCTTCGATGTGCTCCGGCCTGGTCCCGCAGCAGCCGCCCACCACCCCGACGCCGTACCGCTCGACGAACTCGGCAAGGGTCTGCGCAAAGGGCTCCGGCCTTTCCGGAAAGATCGTCTCCCCGTTTGGCCCCTGCTGGGGGATCCCGGCATTGGGGATGCAGGCAACCGGCTTGGCGCAGTGCTCGCCAAGGAACCGGACCGCCTCCCGCATCAGCTCCGGCCCGGTGGAGCAGTTCACCCCGATCACGTCGGCGCCAAGCGCTTCAAGGGTGGTCAGGGCGCTGGAGATGTCGGTGCCAAGGAGCATCGTCGAGCTCTGGGCAAGCAGCGAGATCGAGGCGTGGATCGGCACGCTGCGGCCAACCCTGGCAAAGGCCCGCCGGGCGCCGAAGATCGCCGCCTTGACCTCGAGGATGTCCTGGGCGGTCTCGATGATCAGCAGGTCGACGCCGCCTTCGAGGAGGGCGGCGGCCTGCTGCTCGAAGACGGCAACCAGCTCCTTGAAGGAGATCGCGCCAAGCTCCGGGTCCTCGGAGGCGGGGAGCTTGCCGGTTGGCCCGATCGAGCCGGCGACAAACCCCTTGCTGCCGACAACCCGCCTTGCCAACCGGGCGGCCTCCCGGTTGATCTCCTCCACCAGGTCGCCAAGCCCCCACTCCTCCAGCTTCAGCCTGGAGGCCTGGAAGGTGTTGGTCTCAACCACCTCCGCGCCGGCTTCAAACATCGAGCGGTGGACCGCTTCAATCACATCTGGGCGGCGCAGCACAAGCAGCTCGTGGCACTTGCCGGGGAGGTTGCCGTAGTCCTCGGCGGTCAGGTCAAGCTGCTCAAGGGTCGCCCCCATCCCGCCGTCGTAGAGGACGACGCGGGAGGAGAGGGCGTCTAGAAGGTCGCCCATGGTCGCGATGCTAACAGCGGCGCGGGGCGCCGCTGGGCCCGCCTAGCGCCGGCAGAGCGGGTTGGCGGGCACGCCTGCGCAGGGGTCCGGCAGCGTCGGCTGGGGAGGCGGCGCCGGCTGCCCTTCGGCGTGGCGGCTCTCCGACTGGGCCTGCAGTTCGAGGATGTAGGCGACCGGTTCGAAGTCGCCCGGGTTGGGGTTGGGGGTCGTTTCGTTCTGGCAGCCCCAGACCCCCTCCACTTCGGCCGGGAAGGAGCCGTCGGGCATGAAGTTGGCCGAGACGCAGTTGTTTGTGGAGAGCATCTGGCCGAAGAGGCCGCCCTCGATCATCACGTCCTTGCGGAACTTGGAGGCTTCGCTGCCGTTTGCCAAAAACAGGTTTTCGGAGATCCGGTTGCCGGCGAACTGGAAGAAGATCGTTTCCGGGGTGGGCGGGAAGGGGTTTGGAAACTCAAACCCCAGCACGCCGTCGTTGGCGTTGCCGGCGATCACGTTCCATCGCACCAGGTCGGCGTAGGTGCCGGGCAGCTCCACCCCGATCCCCCAGGGGGAGCGGAGCGTCGAGTCGTTGCCGGGCACCGAGAGGTTGTTGTTGTCGATCACCAGGTTCCGCTGGATCACCGTGCAGCGGGCGATCCTGGTCGTTTCAAAGGTGGGCGTTGGCGAGCTGTTTTCGGCGGAGTTGCAGGCGCCGTCCTGGGGCGGCGGCGGGTCCCCCGGGTTTTCGGAGTTGGGGACGATCCCCGCCGAGTTCTCCGCGAACAGCGACCGTTCGATCACCAGGTGGCCGCCGGCGTTTGAGCCGGAGTAGCCGACGGCGTTGTCGACCGCGATCGAGTTGGCGATCCGGGCGTAGCAGTCGCGGCAGGCGCCGATGTAGAAGCCGGAGTCGTTGAAGCCGGAGGCGAAGTCCTCTTCAAAGGCGCCTTCCACCTCGTTTGAGGCGAAGATCCCGTAGCCGCCGTCAAGGCCGGTGTCGTAGGCGGTCAGGTAGCGGCCCCAGTAGCCGTGGGCGCCGATCACGCCGCTGCCCGAGCCGCCGTTCCACCAGATCTCGTTGCCCCCTTCGCCGTTTGGCCCTTCCCTTTCAAAGTCGCGGACGGTGAGGTTTTCAACCCAGACGTCGTCGGCCTTGAAGATTTCAAATCCGTTTGTGCCCCGCGGCGAACGGCTGCCGTCGATCACAACCCGGTTGCGGTTCAAGCCGCGGATGTGCAGGTCGGGGGTGGTGATCCGCACGTTTTCGTAGTAGGTGCCGGGCTCGATCAAGATCCAGTCCCCCGGCTTGGCGGCGTTGACCGCCCCTTGGATCGTCGGGTAGTAGCCGGGGCCAACGATCAGCACCGCGCCCCAGCCGCCACCGGCCTGCGCGGAGCCGGCAAGCAGCAGCGCGACGACGACAAGGCCAACCAAAAAGCCGATCACGGCAAGGAGGGCATGGCGCCCCGACCTCGCTCCAGCCATCCCGATCCTCCTTGGCTTCAAGGGAAAACTCGCTCTTTACGCCAAGATAACCACCTTTATCAAGCTTTGCAACCCCTTCAGGCGCCAAGGAGCCGATCGGTGCGGAGGATCAGCGCGGCGACCTTTGCCGGGCGGTCGAGGGGGAGCAGGTGGCCGGCTTCCGCCAGGATCACGGAGTGGACCCCATCCGGCAGCCGCTTGGGGGGCGCGACAAGCCGGTCCCGCTCTCCCCAGACAAGGGTCACCGGCACCGCCAGCTCCGCCAGCCGCTCGAACCGGGAGGCCCGCATCGCCGCGTTGGCGCGGCCGTAGTCCGGGGCGGTCAGGTAGGCGGCGATCAGGTTGGCGGCCGCCTGGGGGGAGAGCTGGGTTGGGTTGGCGAGCACCCCGGAGAGGAGCAGCCGCCGCCCGCTTGCCGTCGCCGCCGCAGCGCGGAGCAGCGGGGCAAGCGGGCGGGCAAGCCGCCTGGAGATGTCGGCACGGGGGGCAAGCCGGCGCGGCCAAAGGCCGGCGGGGGCAAGCGCGGTAACCGACCGCGCCCTGCCAAGCAAGGCAAGCTCAAAGGCGATCCAGCCGCCCAGGGAGCTGCCGACCAGCCCGGCCTGGGCGATCCCCAGCCGGTCGAGGTAGTCGGCAAGCAGCCTGGCAAAGGCCCGGGGCGTCGGCGGCTCGGGGAGGGGCGGGGAGTCGCCAAAGCCGGGCAGGTCGACGGCGATCAGCCTGCGGCGGCCGGCGAGGTGGGGGAAGAGCGGCTCCCAGATCCGGCGGTTTGCGCCAAGGGCGTGGATCAGCAAAAGCGGCGGGCCGGTGCCAGCCGTCGTTGCCGCGAGGGCCTCCAGCGGATAGCGGCGGCCGCCTGCCAGCCGGCCCGCCCCACTCAACGGGAGGCCCGCCCGCGAAAGCGGGCGAAGTCCGGCTTGCGCTTCTCCAGGAAGGCGTTGCGCCCCTCCTCGGCCTCCTCCCCTTCCTGGAAGGCGTAAAGGCCGGAGAAGGCAAGCTGGCCGATCGCCGCGATCTGCTCGCTGTCGGCGTTGAAGGACTGCTTGAGGAAGCGGAGCGCCGTCGGGGAGAGGGCAAGGATCTCGTCGGCGTAACGGCGGACCTCGGCGCGCAGCTGGGCGTAGGGGACAACCTTGTTGACAAGCCCCCACCGCTCGGCCGTTGCCGCGTCGTACTGCCGGCAGAGAAACCAGATTTCCCGAGCCCGCTTCTCGCCAACCACCCTTGCCAGGTAGGCCGTCCCAAAGCCGGCGTCAAAGGAGCCAACCCGCGGCCCTGCCTGGCCGAACCTGGCGTGCTCGGCGGCGATCGAGAGGTCGCAGATCACGTGGAGGACGTGGCCGCCGCCGATCGCCAGCCCGTTGACGGCGGCGATCACCGGTTTGGGCAGTTCCCTGATCAGCCTGTGGAGGTGCTCGACGAGGAGCCGACCGGTTCGGGAGGGGCCGTAGCCGCCGCCCGGTTCCCGTTCCTTCTGGTCCCCGCCCACGCAAAAGGCCCGTTCGCCGGCGCCGGTGAGCGCGACCACGCCAACCTCGGGGTTGCTCCACGACCGCTCCAGGCAGTCGATCAGCTCGTCCACGGTCTTGGCGCGAAAGGCGTTCAGCCGGTGCGGTCGGTTGATCGTGATCCAGGCAAGGCCGTCTTCCACCTCGTAGAGGACGTCCTCGTAGGTTGGCTGGCCGTTCACCTTCCCTCCTTCCTGTTCAGGCCATCGTCAAGCCGCCGCTTACCGAAAGCGTCTGGCCGGTGATGTAGCCGGCCCGCGCCGAGGCAAAGAAGGCGACGGCGTAGGCGACCTCCTCCGGCTCGGCAAGCCGGCCGACCGGCACCGCCCGCTCCAGGGCGGCGATCAGCCGCTCCCCGCCTTCCCTTCTCATCCCCGCAAGCAGCGGGGTGCGGGTTGGGCCGGGGCAGACGACGTTGGCGGTGATCCCGTCCTTGGCGTGCTCCCTGGCGATCGTCTTGGCGAAGCCGATCAGCGCCGCCTTCGCGCCGGCGTAAACGGACTCAAGGGAGGAGCCAACCCGCGCCGCATCGGAGGAGACAAACACGATCCGGCCGTGGCGGCGCTCCACCATCCCCGGCAGCAGCTCCTTGGTGAGCCGCAGCGCGCCGGTGAAGTTCAGGTCGATCAGCTTCACCCAAAGCCTTTCGTTGGTCTTCAAAAACGGGATCAGCCTGTCCCAGCCGGCGTTGCTGACCAACACCCCAATTGGGCCAAGCTCCCGCTTGGCGGCGCGCACCGCCTGGCGGACGGCGCGGGGGTCTTGGACGTCAAGCGGCACGGCAACGGCCTGGTGGCCTTCCCTGCACAGCCGCGCCGCCTCCCGCTGGGCGGTTGCTGCGCGCAGGTCGGCAAGGGCGACGGGATGGCCGCGCGCCGCCAGCTCCCTGGCGATCGCCAGGCCGATCCCCCTGCCCGCGCCGCTTACAAACGCCGCCGACTCGGCCATGGCCGAAGGATAAAGGTCGATATCGACGTTGCGGCGGTCCCGGTTGGCCCCGAGCGCCGCGCAAACGGCGTCTGGAGGGGCCCCAGCCAAAGGAAACCCCCGGCGCAAGGCCGGGGGTTTCAGACGAGGAGGAGAGATTCTCGTCGGTCAACCATCGTAGTAGAGGGGGAACTCCCAGGGATGGGGGCGCATGTCGACCTGCCTTGCCTCGTTGCGCTTGTAGGCGATCCACTCGTCGATCAGGTCCTGGGTGAAGACGCCGCCCTCCAGGAGGAAGGCGTGGTCCGCTTCAAGTGCGTCCATCGCCTCCGACAGCGAGCCGGGGACGTGGGCGATGTTGGCAAGCTCCTCCTCGGAGAGCTCGAAGAGGTCGGTGTCGACCGGGTCGCCCGGCTTCAGGCCCCGCTTGATCCCGTCAAGGCCGGCCATCAGCATTGCCGAGAAGGCAAGGTAGGGGTTTGCCATCGGGTCGGGCGGCCGGAACTCGATCCGCTTCGCCTTCGGGGACGCCAGGTACATCGGGATCCGCACGGCGGCGGAGCGGTTGCGCTGGGAGTGGACGAGGTTCACCGGCGCCTCGTACCCCGGCACAAGCCGCTTGTAGGAGTTGGTGGTGGGGGCGCAGAAGGCCATCAGCGCCCGACCGTGGGTGAGGATCCCGGCGACGTAGGAGAGGGCGAGGTCGGAGAGCAGGGCGTAGCCCGACTCGTCGAACATCAGCGTTTCGCCGTTTTTCCAAAGCGACTGGTGGACGTGCATGCCGGAGCCGTTCTCCTCGAAGACCGGCTTGGGCATGAAGGTGGCCGTCTTGCCTGCCGCCCGGGCCGTGTTCTTGACGACGTACTTGTGGAGCATCAGGGTGTCGGCCATCTGCAGCAGCGGCAGGAAGCGGAGGTCGATCTCGCCCTGGCCGGGGCCGCCCACCTCGTGGTGGTGGAACTCGGTTTGGACGCCAAGCGCCTCGAGGACGAGGACCATCAGCGCCCGCAGGTCGCCGTGGGTGTCGGAGGGGGGCACCGGGAAGTAGCCCTCCTGGGAGCGGATCTTGTGGCCGAGGTTGCCCGCCTCGCGGAACGCCTCGCCCATGTTCCAGTAGGCCTCCTGGGAGTCCACTTCGTAGAAGCCGGTGTGGGTGCGCTGATCGAAGGAGACGTGCTCGAAGATGTAGAACTCGGCCTCCGGGCCGAAGTAGGCGACGTCGGCGATCCCCGACTCCTTCAGGTAGCGCTCCGCCTTCTGAGCGACGTAGCGGGGGTCGCGGGAGTAGGCCTCCCGGGTGATCGGGTCGATCACGTTGCAGATCAGGGAAAGGGTCGGCTCCCGGTAGAAGGGGTCAAGCACCGCCGTCGTCGGGTCGGGAAGGAGCAGCATGTCGGACTCGGCGATCTGCTGGAAGCCGCGGATCGAGGAGCCGTCGAAGCCGAGGCCGTCGCTGAACGCCCCCTCGTCAAGGGCGGCGAAGGAGAGCGTCATGTGCTGCCAGGTCCCCGGCACGTCGGTGAACTTCAGGTCGACCATCCGCGCCCCAAAGCTTTCGCCGAACCGGATCACGTCGGCGGCGGTTGGCGTCCGCCCCTCGGTGAACCGGGCGATCGTCAGCGGTCGACCGCTTTTCACAAGCTCACGGATCTCTGAGACTCCAATCTGTTCCATCGCCTCGCCATAACCCTTTCGCTTCAGGCGGCTGCTGCCGCCGGAGTGGACCTTGCTTTGCGGCGGTGGACTTTATTAGATCGCCTCCAGCCGCTCCCCTTGCCAACCGTCCAAAACGGACCTTTGCCGATTTGGCCAACTGGAGAAGGTCAGGGGCCGGGGGCAACCGGCAGCCTGCCAAGTTCAACGGCGCCGGTTGCCGGGTTGACGAACCGCTTCGGCGGCGCCGGGGCGATCTGGATCGAGAAGCTCCCTTCCACCGCCCTGCCGATCTGCTTGGGGCCGGCGCTGGCCGGCCGTGCCGGCAAGACGGCGTAGGAGAGCTGGCGGCGGCCGGGCTTCACCGGGGTGAGGGCCCACCGCAGCAGCTTCGTTTCGCCGGGGGCAAGCGGCCCGATCGCCCACTGGCTTGAGTCGTCGGTGACCGCCCCGCCCGGTTGGTCGAAGGGGACCGTTTCAACGGGGATCGGCGCCTTTGGCCCCGGACCTTCGTCGACGATCCAGATCGGCCGGTTGGGATCGGCGAGGTGGGGGTATTCGGAGCGGTGGTAGAAGGAGCGGACCGCAACGGCCACCTGGGGCAGGGGCTGGGAGGAGGGGTTGCGGACCGCCAGTTCAAGGTAGGCCGGCCTTGACACCTGCTGGTTGGCGGGAAAGGAGGCCTTTACCACTTCCACGGAGCCTGCGGCCGGGCCGTCGCCGGCAACACGTCCCTGGTTTGCCGAGGAGCCGCAGCCGGCCAGCGCCAAACCCCCGCAGAGCAAGGCGGCAACCCTCCGGACGGTAACCATCAACCGGCTACCATACCAGCGGGAACTCGGGGGTGGGATCGATCACATAAAGTTGGGGAACCGTGGCAGCGGTCTCTACGGGTCAAATCGAGCAACCGGAGCAGGTCTTCACCCGCCGGCAGGGTAGCTGGGAACGGTTTGTCGGGCCGCTGCGCGCCGCCCTGGAAGAAACGGGCGACATCATGATCCTCACCGGCCGGACGATCGTCTCGGCGATCCGGCCCCCCTACCCCTACGGCGAGGAGCTGGTCTCCCAGTTCCTCTTCGTGCTGCGGCTCTCCTGGCTGCCGCTGATGGTCACCACCTTTGCGCTTAACTACGGCGCCCCCGGCATCCAGGCGGCCAACATCCTCAACCTGGTGGGGGCGACCGACCGGTTGGGCGGGTTCTTCGTCCTTGCCTCGGTGCGGGAAATCGGGCCGCTGATCACCAGCACCGTCCTTTCCGGCGTCGCCGGCACGGCGATCACCGCCGACCTGGGGGCCCGGAAGATCCGCGAGGAGCTTGACGCGCTCCAGGTGCTTGGCGTCGACCCGGTGAAGAACCTGGTCGTCCCCCGGTTCCTCTCCCTGATGCTGGTGACCGCCCTGTTCGACATCTACGCGGTGCTGTTTGGCGTCTTCGGCGGCCTTTTGGCAGGCGTCCTCTACGGCGTCCCGCTTGGCGAGTTCTGGGCCACCTTCTTTGCCAACGTCGAGACCACCGATCTGTGGGGCTCGGTGTTGAAGTGCGGGATCTTCGGGGCGATCATCGCGATCGTCTGCTGTTACAAGGGGATGACCGCCTCCGGCGGCGCCGAGGGGGTGGGCAGGGCCGTTAACGAGGCCGTTGTCACCGTGCTGCTGCTCACCGGCGCCGTCAACTACGTCTTCACCCAGGTGCTGCTTGCAACCCACCCGAACATCCTGGTGATCAAGGGCTAGCGATGGCAACCCCGCAAACACAGCTCCCCCGCGAATGGCTTGCCGGCACCGGCGAGATGACCTCCTTTTGGTCGACCGTCCTGCGGGACGTCTACAGCGGCAGGGTGCTGCGCTTCTTCGGGGAGGCGGTTCGCCAGGCGGGGATCCTCGTCACCGGCTCGGCGCTGGTGATCTGGGGGCTTGTCTTCATCAACGGCCTTGGCGTCTGCGGGATCGAGGGCGCCTACTTCTCCGAGTCGATCGGCTCCCCGGGCAACTCCGGGATCTTCTCGGCCCTCTGCAACCTGCGGGAGGCGATCCCCTACGCCTTCGGCTACATGATGTCGGCAAAGGTCGGTACGGGGATCGTCGCCGAGCTGGGCGCGATGAGGATCTCCGAGGAGATCGACGCCCTTGAGGTGATGGGCGTCGACTCGATGACCTTCCTTTGCGCCACCCGGCTGCTTGGCGCCTGGATGGTCCTGCCCTTCATCTACATCACGGGCGTCGGCTTGGCCTACCTTGCCTCCTACCTTGCCGTCGTCGACCAGCTTGGCTTCATCTCCTCCGGCGGCTTCCTGCTGATCTTCTGGGAGTTCCAAAACCCCTTGGACTTCCTCTATAGCCTGATCAAGGGGATGGTGATGGCGACCGTTGTCGTCCTTGTCGGCTGCTACTACGGATACAACGCCAGCGGCGGACCGGTGGGGGTGGGAACGGCAACGGCGAAGTCGATGGTGGTGAACATCGTGCTGGTCACCTTCATCGGCATGCTTGGCACCCAGATCTTCTGGGGCGGACATGCCAACGTCCCGATTGGAGGGTAGGTTGACGGAGGAGCGCCAACCGCAGGAGGAGCCCCAGCCGCAGCGCCGCGAAGAGGAGGAGGAGCCGATGGTTGGCGCCGCGGCAATCGCCGAGGCGCTTGCCGCCGGCGGCGAGCTGCACACCCAGGAGATCGCCCCGGGCACGCCGGATGCGATCGAGTTCCGGGAGGTCCACAAGTCGTTTGGCTCAAACCACGTCCTGCGGGGGCTGAACCTGCGGATCCCGGAAGGCCACATCTCGATGATCCTTGGCCCCTCCGGAACCGGCAAGTCGGTCTGCATCAAGCACATCGTCGGCCTCCTCTACCCCGACTCCGGCGACGTGATCGTCAAGGGCCAGTCGATCCCCTCCCTCTCCGACGAGGAGCTGTTTGCGATGCGGCGGCGGTTTGGGGTCCTCTTCCAGGACGGAGCCCTGTTCGGCTCCCTCAACCTCTTCGACAACGTCGCCTTCCCGCTCCGTCAGCACACCGAGAAAAGCGAGGAGGAGATCGCCGAGATCGTCAACCGGCGGCTGCGGGAGGTTGGCCTGGGCGGTGAGGGGCACAAGATGCCCAACGAACTGTCGGGGGGAATGCGCAAGCGGGCCGGGTTTGCCCGGGCGCTGGTCCTCGAACCGGAGATCGTCCTCTTCGACGAGCCGGACTCCGGGATCGATCCCGTTCGCACCGCCCTGCTCTGCGAGCTGATCAAGGAAATCCACGCCGAGAACGGCGGCACCTACGTGGTGATCACCCACGACATCCTGTCCGCCCGGCGGATCGCAAGCTACATCGCCCTGATCTGGCAGGGTCAGGTGGTCGAGCAGGGACCTGCGCAACAGCTGTTTGAATCGGACCATCCCTTCACCAAGCAGTTCCTCTCCGGCAATCCGCGCGGGCCGCTCCAGATGGACTAGCCGGTGTCCCTGCTAGGGTGGCTTGCCGAGCTGGGCGGGGCCCGGCCGCGGCTCCTGATCGCCGCTGCGGCGGCGGCAACGGCGGCAGCGATCGGCCTCCTTGCCGCCAGCCCAACGACCGTTGGGGTGGAAGGGTTCCTGGGTGGGGAAGGGGAGGTTGCCGCCGCCACCAGGGCCCTTTACGCCTCCTTCGGCGAAGAACCGCTGGTCGTTGCCGTCCGCGGGCCGCTGCAAAGGCTTTTGATCGGCGAAAACATCGCCCGCCTGGCGGCGCTTGAAAGGTGTCTTGCCGGCGAGGATCCGACGGCGGCGCCGGTCTGCGCTGCGCTTGCCAAAGGGCGGTACTTCCGCTCGGCGCTTGGCCCCGGCCTGGTTGCAAGCGCAACCGGCGGCAGGCTGGAAGCGGCCCTTGCGGCTGTGCTTGCCAAGGGCCAGCGGGCCGCCCACGCCGCCGCCGAAGCGGTCCGTCGCCAGGCGCTTGCCCGCGGCGAAGGGCCAGGCGGCGCAGCCCAGCTTGCCAAGGAAGCGGAAGCTGCCACCCTGGCCGCCTACGCCGGCGAAGCTGAGCTGGTCGCCCGCCGCTTTGGGGTGTTCGGGCCGCCGGCGCTCGCCAACCCCGGCTTCCTGCTGCCGCTCTTCTTCCGCGCCGGCGGCGCCTCGCCCCAGCCGAAGCCGCGGTATGCGGCGCTGCTGCCAAGCGAAAGCCTTGCCTTGATCGCCCTGCGGCCAAGGGCCGGGCTTGGCGAAGCGGCAAAGGCGCGGGCCGTCGCGCTTGTTGCAAAGGCGGTCCGGGAAGGGGCCTTTGCCCTCGACGGCGGCAGCTACGCGCTGAGCGGCGAGCCGGCGGTTGTCGCCCAGGTCGGGGAAGCGGTCGGCGGCGAGCTGGTCAAGCTCCTTCTTGGCGCCGTGTTGGTGGCGGCCCTTGTGCTTGGCCTGCTGTTCTCGGGACGACCGCGGCTGCTGGCCCTCTGGGTTGCCGGCCAGGCGACGGTGATCACCGTTGCAATCCTTGCCGCCGTCGCCGGCAGCCTCTCCCTTGCCGGGCTGACGGTGGCGCCGGCGCTGGTCGGCCTTGGCGTCGACTACGCGCTCCAGACCCAGGCCGCCCTGGAAGGGGGGAGGGGGGATCGTGCCCGGTTTGCCGCCGGCTTCGGTCGGCTGCTGGCAGCTGCCGCCGCAGCCGGCGGCGCAGCCCTTGCCGTGCTGCTTGCCAGCCCGCTTGCCCTGGTGCGGTCCGTCTCCCTTTACCTGATCGTCGGCCTCCTCGTTGCCTTCCTGCTTGCCGTTGCAACGGCCGCCGCCCTGGCCGGCAGGCCGCTTACCGGCGCAAGGCCGCCCTTTGCCGAGGCCTGGCGGGCCGCCCAGGAGCTGATCGGCTCCCTGCCCCTCGTTGGCGGCCGGCTGCCCGCGATCCGCCGCCTTGGGCTGCACAGACCGGTGTTTCTCCTTTTGCTCTCGGCGGCCGTTGCCGCCGCCGGCTTTGCCCTCGCCGGAGGGCAGCGGTCGGACACGGAGCTCTCCCAGCTGCTCCCCCGCCGGCTGGGCGCCGTTGCCTCGCTTGCCACGCTGGAGCGGGAAGCCGGCTTTGCAGGCCAGCTGAACCTGTTGGTTGAAGGGGCCAACCTGGCCAGCCCCAGCGACCTTGCCTGGGTCGTCTCCTACCAGCGGCGGGTGGTCCGCTCCCTTGGCGCAACCAGCTGCCGGACGGCGCCGCTTTGCCCGACGGTCTCCCTCGCCGGCCTGCCGGCCCGCGGCGGACCGGCGCGGCTGCGCTCCCTCTTCTACGCCCTGCCGCCGGCGCTGCGCGAAGCGCTGATCACCCCCAACCACCGTCGGCTGCTGCTTTCCTTTGCCCAGAGGCTGTTGCCGGCGCCGGCCGAGCGGCAGCTGATCGCCCGGGTCCTTGCCCTTGCCAAGCCGCCTGCAGGGGTTAGGGTCCGTCCCGCCGGTCTGCTTGCCGCCGTCGCCCAGGAGGGGGCGAACCTTGCCTCCCCGGCAAGGCGGCTGACCGGCGGCCTCCTTTCCCTGGCGGCCGGCTTCCTTGCGATCCTGATCCTCTCCCGCTCCCTTGGCCTTGCCCTGCTCGCCGCCGCCTTCTGCGCGATCTCGCTTGGCTGGTCGCTTGCGGCGCTGGTGGCGGTGGGGGTGCCGCTCAACCCGCTGGCAAGCTCGCTTGGCGCCGTCGCCGTCGCCGTCGCCTACGAGTTTGCGGTGCTGATGGCCGCCACCTTCAAGGGGCTGCTTGCTGCCGGCGCCTCGCCGGCGGAGGCCCTCGAGCGGCTTTACGCCACCACAGGGGCGACCGTTTTTGCCTCGGGGGCGGCCGTCCTCGCCGGCTTTGCGGTGCTTGCCGCCGCGCCGATCCCGCTGCTCTCCCAGTTCGGAGCCGGCACCGTCGTCGAGCTGGCGGCCCTCCAGCTTGCCGTCTTCATCGCGCTGCCCGCGCTGCTTGGCCTGCTTGCCGCCGCTAGGAGCGGCTCTTCTGCTTTCCGCGGAGGGTCCCGATCAGCAACCCTCGTTGGCGGTCGGTAAGGGAGCCAAGCTGCTTGCGCTCGGAGATGCCCAACTGGGAGAGGAGGCGGCGCACCCGCATCTGGCCCCAGCGCCGTTGGCTGAGCAGGAGGTCGCCCAGCTCCATCGAGTAGGCCTCGGGCGGGGTGTCTTCAAGGACCTCGCTGACGGTCAACGTCCCGGCGGCGATCATCCGCTTCAACCGGGCGCGAGCGATCCGCACCTCGTTTGCCCGGGCAAGCGCCCGGAGGTGCTGCTGCTCGCGGGACGCAAAGGGACGCGCTTGTTGTTGTGTTTGGGCACGGGACATCGGCACGGTTGCTTCGCTCAACTTGCTCACTCCCCATCTGTCGGTGCGGCCCACCCAAGCCGTACCTGGATTTGCGGACTATCTGCTCTGACGGCCTCCCGCACCGGGGCCCTTCCGCGTCGCCCGGGACCCGAGCCGGACGATCGGCTTCCCGCTGCCCGCCTGGTGCGCGAGCCGTTCGCTGAGCAAACTAGCAAGCGCGGCGGGGCAGGTGCAGAGGTTGGCCGCGAGAACCTCCGCTAGCAGCGAGAATTTTGATGCGGTGAAAGTATCGTGAAAAAACGGACAAGCTCGACGGTTGCCGCCGGTGCCCCAGCTAGCAACCGACAAGCACAAGCGCTCCCAAAAAACCCCTGGAAAACCAGGGTTTGTGCAAAACCGATCAAGGGTTGGCGATTCGGCCCGGAAGCCGCTTAGCCTGAGGCGCGGCAAAAGTTAATGCGATTACCTTTTTACAAGTCCGTTTACCGAGAAAGAGTGTGTAAATCACGATCGCTGGCCAAAGTCGCCCGGCCCCGGCAGCGGCCCATGGTCGGCCTCAAACCGCCGCTTCACCGTTGCAAACCGCTCAAGCGCCTCTTCTAGGTCCGCCCGGCCGTGGGTGGCCATCACGCTTGTGCGCAGCAGCGCCCCGCCGGGCGGCACCGCCGGATGGAGCGCGGTGTTGACGAACACCCCGGCGTCGTAGAGGGCCCGCCAGAGCAGCCCAGCCTTCCAATCGTCGCCAACCAGCACCGGGACGATCGGGGTGACCACGGCCGGGCCGCCCTCAAGCGTGCGCACCCCCGGCGCCCCCTGCTGGGCGCCCTCGCCAAGCCGCTGCGGGCCAACCACCGCAAAGCCAAGCGCCTCCAGGCCATCCCGCAGAAACCAGGCGTTCTCCAGCAGCCGCTCCTGGCGCTCCCTGCCCTCGGCGGAGCGCAGCAGGCGCAGCGCCGCCAGGGCGGCGCCAAGCGCAGCCGGCACCGCGGCGGCGGTGAACAGGAAGGGGCGGGCGGTGATCCGCAGGTACTCGACCACGTCGGCGTCGGCGACGATGAAGCCGCCGCAGGAGGCAAGCGACTTGGAGAAGGTCCCCATCCGCAGGTCGACCTCCCGCTCAACGCCCAAAAGCTCGCTTGCGCCCCGCGCCGCCACCCCCAGCACGCCGGCGCCGTGGGCCTCGTCGACCATCAGCCGGGCGCCGAACCGGCGCGCCAGGGCGGCGATCCGGGGAAGGGGGGCGATGTCGCCCTCCATCGAGAAGACGCCGTCGACAACGACCAGCACGCCGCCCCCGTCGGCGGCGGCCCGCTGGAGCGCAACCTCGAGCCGGTCGAGCCGGTTGTGTCGATAGGGCCGCAGCTTTGCCCGCGAGAGCAGGCAGCCGTCAAGGATCGAGGCGTGATCGGCGGAGTCGACGATCACCGTGTCCGTTGGCGAGAGGAGGGCGGAAAGGGCGCCGAGGTTCGCCTGGTGGCCGGTTGTGAAGACCAGCGCCGCCTCGGCGTCGAACCAGGCGGCAAGCTCTGCCTCAAGCTCGAGGTGGAGGTCGGTTGTCCCGTTCAGCAGCCGGGAGCCGGTAAGGCCGCTGCCGTACCTCTCGATTGCCGCCTTGGCCGCCTCCAGCACGGCGGGATGGTCGGTCAGGCCAAGGTAGTTGTTGGAGCCAAGCATGATCCGCCGCTTGCCCTCCATCACCACGCTTGCCCGGGCCGGCGAGGAGAGGGGGTGGAAGTAGGGGACGATCTGCGCCTCTTCTGCGGCGGCAAGCAGCGCCGCCCGCTCGTGGTCGCGGACCTTTGCAAGCAGGTCGACGGCAGCCGTGTGCGCCGGCGCTGCCTCTTCGCTGGCGGTCTGGCCCCTGGCTGGTCGGTTGCCGTTCACAGGCGGGAAGGGTTTGGGCCGTTTGGCGGTTGGCTGGGCCGGCATGATATATCGCCGCTGTGCCGATCACCGTCAAGGCGGTGCGCAGCCGCAAGGACCTTGCTGCCTTCATCGACCTCCCCTACAGGCTCCATCGGGGCGAGCCGCGCTGGGTGCCGCCGCTCCGCCTGGAGCGCCGTCTCTTCCTCTCCCCCCGGTTCAACCCGTTCTTCAAGCACGGCGAGGCGCAGCTTTTTCTGGCTAGCAGGGACGGTCAGTTGGTGGGCCGGATCTCCGCCCACATCGACCACGCCTACAACCGCTACCACAACGCCCGCTGGGGCTGGTTTGGCTTCTTCGACTCGGTTGAGGACGAGGCGGTGGCAAGCCGGCTCATCGAGGCGGCTGCCGGCTGGTTGACCGAGCGGGGCTGCGAGCGGATGGTTGGCCCAGCCGACTTCACGATGAACGATGAAAGCGGGATCCTGATCGACGGCTTCGACGAGCCGGCGCTGATCCGGGAACCGTGGCACCCGCCCTACTACCAGCGGCTGATCGAGGGGGCGGGGCTTGAGAAGGAAATCGACCTTTACGTCTGGCGGATCCGCGCCGAGGACTACGAGCGCACCCACCCGATGATCATCAAGCTGGCAAGCAGGCTGGAGGAGGAGCACGGGATCGTCGTGCGGCGGATGCGCAGGCTTGCGCTGCGCAAGGAGCTTGACCGGTTTGCCGAGGTCTACAACGCCGCCTGGGCGAACAACTGGGGGTTTGTCCCTTACTCGAAGGAGGACCTTGACGCCTTTGTCTTCGACATCCACCTGGTCTTCGACCGGGACTGGATGATGGTGGCCGAAGTCAGGGAGACCGGCGAGCCGGTGGCGGTGGCGATGACCTTCCCCGACATCAACCAGGTGCTGCGGAAGATGAACGGCCGGCTGCTGCCGCTGGGGTGGTACCACTACCTGCGCCGCAACCGGATCACCACCTGGATCAGGATCGGCTTTCTGGGGGTGAAGCCGGAGTACCAGCACACCGGCGTGGCGGCAAAGCTTTACGTCGAACACTTCGAGACCGCCAAGCACAAGCCCCACAAGCGCGGCCACTGCGGCTGGATCCTGGAGACGAACGTGGCGATGAACAGGGCGCTTGCGGCAATGGGCTCCCGGATCGTCAAGACCTACCGCGTCTACCAGCGGCCGCTTGGAGCGGCCAGCCGCCGGGACGGCTCCTAGACTTCACTTCCGTGGAGCTTCAGCCCCAGCCCAGTGACCGGCTCCCGGTTGCGCTCAGCCGACCGATTGTGGGCCTGGGCGGCGGACCGCCGGAGCGGGTTGTGCCGGCCAGGCTGCTGCCGGCGGTGGCGGCAACCTCTTTCCTCGCCGGCGCGGCAATCGCCTCCTACACCGCCCGCCGTCGCCGCCACCGGGAGGAGCGCGGCGGCCAGCGGCGGCTGGAGGTTGTTGGCTCCCGGTCGCTTTTGCTTGACGTCCACCTGCTCGGCAGGCCCCGCCGTTAGATCCCCTGGCCGGGCAGGTACTCGTTGGTGTAGGGCGGGGCAAGGGTGGTTGGGTCGTGGATCAGCTGGCGGCGGTTGTAAAGGGATTGGGCGAGGGCAGACCAGGTTGCGGGGTCCTGGTAGCCGTATGGCTGGTTGGGCTCGGCGGTGGCGGCGAGGGCGATTTCCCCTTCCAGCCGTCGCCGGGCGGCCTTGCCAACCTTTGCCTGGCCAAGCAGCGGCAGCCCGGCGCCGGGGTCTGTCCGCAGCCTTGCCGCCGCCGCGCCAAGCGGCAGCAGCAGGGCGCGGAGCGCTTCGCCGTCCCGCTCCGCCTCCCGCACCCTGACGGCAAGGACCGGCTGATCGGTTGCGGCCTGATCGAGGGAGGCGACGCTTACCACCGCAATCCCCCGATCGCGGGCGATCAACACCTGCGACTGGCGGACGATCGCCCCCTGGTCCCGCCCTTCGGCAAGCTCGGCAAGGGCGACCGTTTCGTTTGGGACCGGGGCAGGGGTGACGGTCAGGCCGGCGGGGGCGTACCGGCCTTCGCTGCGGGCAAGGGCGATCGGCAGGCTTGCCAGGCGGGCCTGCGGCGGGGTGAGGATCGCAAAGGGCAGCGGGCGGGGAGTGACAACCGCCTCGCTTTTCACCCCGCAGCCGGCGCAGGCGAGCGCGCCAACGGCTGCCAGGGCAACGAGCGCCCGGCGGCCCGCCCTGAGGTTTGCCCCGTTGCAAGCCACGGGCCGCAATCGTAACGCCGGCCGTGCGCCGTTCCGCAGGCCGGCTTGCCGCTTGAGCCGCCCGCTTGCCTTCGTCCGCGGCGTGCGCTAATACTCCGAACCATCACAGATGGAGCAGGCGGGATGGCAGTTCTCCTCGTTGCTGGAGTCGCGCCGGCTGCGCTTGCTGCTTGCCGGCGCCGCCGGGATCGGCGCGCTCAGCTGGCTGCTTGCAGCCGCTGCCTGGTTTGCCCTTTCCGGGGAAGGGGCCACCACCTCCGCCGACCTCCTGAAGGCGGCTGCCTGGCTTTGGTGGCTGGCAACGACGGCAGCCTTTGTCGGGTTGGCGGTGGCGACCTGGGAGGCGCTCCTTGACCGCAGCCGTCTGCAGCTTGCCCTTTGGCGGGGAGCTGCGGTGGTTGGTGCCTTTGTCCTTGCGCTTGGCGACCTGCTTGGGGTCGCCTCCGGCTCCCATTGGTACGGCCCCGGCTTCGGTCCCTCGGGGACGGTCTCCCTCGCGCTGGCCGTTTGGGCGGCTCTCCTTGCCGTGGCGGCGCTCCGCCGGGCCGGTCTTGGCGGCGGCGCCGTTGGCGAGGCCGGTTGCCCCCGAGGTGGCCACGGCTTTGAGCCTTGGCGCGGTCAGCTGCGCTGCCGCCTTCATCGCGGCGGTGCTTCCCGGGGCGACCCTTGGCGAAGCCACCCCGGCGATCGTCGCCGGCCTGTTCTGGGCGATCGGGTTTGGGCTTGCAGCCTTCACGCTCCTGCGCGCCGGGCTGCTCGGCGGCGCGCGGCCGGCAACGGTCTTTCTGCTTGCCGGGCTGCTGCTTGCCGCCCTTGCCGAGCTTGGCTACGCCGTTGCAACCCCCTTTGCGGTGGAAGGGGGCGCCACGCTCACCGCCTTCCGGGTGGGCTTTGGGGTGCCGGCAGCGTTGTTTGTCGCCGGCCTGTCGACGCTTGCCTGGGCGGGGGCGGTAAGCGCCGCAGGCGGGGTTCTGCCAAGCCTTGGGGCAGCCGGCGGGCATTCCCCTGCCGCGGGCGAGGCGGCCAACCGCGCGGCCTCCCTGCGGTGTGGAGCCTGCGGACAGCCGGTGGCGGCGGACGCCCGGTTCTGCCCGGCGTGTGGGCGGGCGATCTCGTAGCGGTCTAGCGGCTTGGCCGGCGCCTCCAGCCTGGCCCAAACGCCGGGAGAGACTGCGGCCGTTGGCCGGCTTGGGAAGGGCGGGCAGCCGGGCGGCAGCCGCTAGCTGTAAGACCCGAGCACGTTGTTCAGCTCCGCCAAGCGAGCACCGGGCGCCTTGTGGCCGAGGGAGCCGTGTGGTCTTCGCCAGTTATATCGATCAAGCCAGCCGGCAAGGGCAGCCGTGCGCTCGGC
>Ga0209061_1000562_pt1 | contig 87295 bp, 83 predicted proteins | sample Coa_R1_10_FD_187157 | JGI IMG/M metagenome (GOLD analysis project Ga0209061, IMG submission 187157) | Surface soil microbial communities from Centralia Pennsylvania, which are recovering from an underground coalmine fire - Coalmine... | ecosystem: Environmental > Terrestrial > Soil >...
CCCGCCTGAGCCGCCGCCCGTCGCTCACCCGTCTGAGCCGCCGCCCGTCGCTCACCCGTCTGAGCCGCCGCCCGTCGCTCACCCGTCTGAGCCGCCGCCCGTCGCCCGCCCTTGCGGGCTCCCGATCCGCGCCGCCGCAGCTCAAAGCAATGCGCGACCTCCTCCTTGGTCGGCCCCTTCTTGTCGGGCCCGGGCGTCTCCAGCACGCAGGGCAGCCGCTCGAAGCGCGGCTCGGCGAGGAACGCCGCGCAGCCCGTGTCGCCGAGCTCGCCCTCGCCGATGTCGGCGTGGCGGTCGCGATTGGAGCCGAGCGGGTTGACCGAGTCGTTGAGGTGCAGCGAGCCGAGCCGCTCGAGACCGACGACCTCGTCGAAGCGGTCGATCGTCTCCGCGAGGCCGGCCGCGGTGCGGACGTCGTATCCGGAGCAGAGCAGGTGGCAGGAGTCGAGGCAGACCCCGAGGCGCGAGTCGCCCCCGGCGGCGTCAATGAGCGCGGCCAGCTCCTCGAAGGAACGCCCGAGCGTCCCGCCGGCGCCCGCCGTGTCCTCGAGGTGCAGCGCGCACGAGTCGGTCTCCGCGAGCGCCTCGGCGATCACCTCGCCCGCCCGGGCGATCGCCTCCCCGACGTGGCCGGTCTTCGCCGAGCCGGGGTGCAGGACGACGCCGGCGGCCCCGATCCCGGCGCCGACGCGCAGCGACTGGATGAGCGAGGCGAGCGACCTCTCGCGAATCTCCGGGTCGTCCGAGCCGCAGTTGAGCAGGTAGACGGCGTGGATGAGCACCGCCTCGATCGGCGAGTCATCCATCGCGGCCCGGAAGGCGGCGAAGTCATCGTCGGTGTACGCGGTCGGCCGCCACATGCGCGGCGACTGATTGAAGATCTGGATCGCCTCGCAGCCGAGCTCGACCCCCCGTTCGACGGCTTTCGGCAGTCCGCCGGCCTGCGAGACGTGCGCGCCGATTAGCATCAGATGATCGTGTCCATGCGGGTTCGCTTCGCTCCTTCCCCGACCGGGGCGCTTCATATCGGCGGCGCACGCGCGGCGCTCTACAACTGGCTGCTGGCGCACGCTCCGGGAAACGATCCCGCCCATCCGGATCTGCGAGCCGGGACGTTCGTGCTGCGGATCGAAGATACCGACCGGGAGCGCTCGACGCCGGAGAACGTCGAGCAGATCCTCGACGCGCTGCGCTGGCTGAACCTCGAGTGGGACGAGGGGCCGATCATGCAGAGCGAGAACGCCGCGCGCCACGCCGCCGCGCTCCAGCAGCTGCTCGACTCCGGGCACGCGTACCGCTCAAGCGCGACCGCCGACGACGTTCGCGCGTTCAAGGCCCGCGAGGGCGCCGATCGCGGCTTCCGCGGCCGCGCGGAGGGATCCGGGGCGATCCGCCTGCACGTGCCCGACGAGGGCGAGGCTGTCGTCGCCGACGTCATCCGTGGCGAGACCCGCTTCCCGTATCGCAACATGGACGATCCGGTCATCGCGCGCGCCGACGGCTCGGTGCTCTACAACTTCGCGGTCGCCGTCGACGACCTCGACGCGCGCATCACCCACGTCGTCCGTGGCGAGGACCACATCTCGAACACGCCCAAGCAGCTGCTCGTCTACGAGGCGCTCGGCGAGGAGCCCCCGGTCTACGCCCACCTGCCGCTGCTGCACGGACCCGACGGTAAGAAGCTCTCCAAGCGCCACGGCGCCGCCTCGGTGCAGGAGCTCCGCGACGCCGGCTACCTGCCGGAGGCCGTCGACAACTACATCGCGCTGCTCGGGGCGGGCTTCGCCTCCGACGAGGAGTTCTTCAGCCTGCAGGAGCTCGCGGCGCGCTTCCGGCTGGAGCGCGTCTCCAAGAACCCGGCGGTCTTCGATGAGAAGAAGCTGCGCCACATGAACGGCGTCTACATCCGCCAGCTCCCGCCCGAGGAGCTGACCCGCCGCCTGGAGGAGCGCACCGGGCGCGCGAACCTCGGCGAGGCGGTCGCGATCTCTCGGGAGAAGATCCAGACGCTCGCGGAGTTCTGGCCGCTCGTCGCGTTCCTGTTCGACGGCCCGGCCGACGACCCGGCGGCCTTCGAGCGGACGATCGGCGCCGACGGCGGCGTGGAGTCGCTGCGCGCCGCTCGCGAGGCGCTCGCGGACGTCGAGCCGTTCGACGCGCCGGCGATCGAGGAGGCGCTGCGCGGCGTCGTCGACGCCCGCGGGGTCAAGCCCGGCAAGGTCTTCCAGCCCGTGCGGGTGGCGGTTGCCGGGACGACGGTGTCGCCCGGGATCTTCGAATCGCTCCAGGTGCTCGGACGCGAGCAGACGCTCGCCCGCATCGACGGCGCGCTGGCGCGCGCGCAGTCCGTGCTTGCGCGACCGCAATAAATCGGGCGCGATCCCTCAACATCGTCGTACATATGCCGATAGTCAGGTGCGATGGCTACGGCTACCGATACTCCGGCACGAGTCGACCGCTCCGGCGTCGGCCCGGCGGGCCCGACCGACCCCTACGCGTCGCGTGAGCGGCGGCACAACGAGGGCCACGGCCGGCGGCTGACGACCGCCTTCGAGGCGCTCGAGGCCTACCCGGTCCTCGTCGAGTCGCGCAACCGCATCCTGCGCCTGTTCGAGGGCGGCATCGAGCCGTCGAGCTCCGACGTCGTCGCCGCCGTCGAGGCGGACGTCGCGCTCACGGTCACCGTCGTGCGACTCGCCAACCAGGTCGACGGCGGCACGCGCGGCCGCGTCGAGAGCGTCGTCGCGGGCGTCGAGATCCTCTCGCCCCACACCGTCCACGCGATCGCCTCCCGGGCGCGCACGTTCGACTTCTTCGAGCGCACCGCCGTGTGGCAGGGGATCCCTGAGCGCTTCCGCCTGCACGCGACCGCGACCCAGCGCGCCGCCGACCGCCTCGCGCGGGAGATCGGCTACGACCATCGCGACCGGCTGATGGTCAGCTCGCTCCTGCACGACATCGGCAAGCTCGTGCTGGTGCACGCCTATCCCGGCTATCCCGGCCAGGTCCACGGCGACGCCCGCACCCCCGAGGACCGCCTGCAGAAGGAGCGCCGTGAGCTCGGAGTCGACCATGCGCTCGTCGGCGGCGTGCTCGCGCGGCGCTGGGCGCTGCCGCGCACGCTGGCGAGCGTGATCGAGCGCCACCATGCGCCCGATTCCAGCGACGAGGCCGCGATCGTCCGCCTCGCCGACATGCTCGCCCACTACGTCCTCGGCGGCGCGATCTCGCCCTCGGCGATGCTCGAGGCCTCCCGCGCGGTCGGTCTCAGCCCCGCGAGCCTGCGGACCGTCATGTACGAGCTGCCGCTGCCCTCCTCGGGCGAGCGTCCCCGCCAGGTGGAGCCCTGCCCGATGTCCGCTCGGGAGCTCGATGTGCTCAAGCGCCTGGCCAAGGGCATGGTCTACAAGCAGATCGCGTCCGAGCTCGGGCTCTCGACGAGCACGATCCGCACCCATCTGCACAACGTCTACGGCAAGCTCGGCGCGATGGACCGCGCGCAGGCCGTGCTCATCGCCACCGAGCGCGGCTGGCTCTGAGCATGCGGCGGGCGCTGTCGAGCGCCCGGGCCCGCGGGCGCCGCGCCGGTTAGCATCGCCTGAGTCGATGCTGTCGATCACCACCAAGTCGCGGTACGCGCTGAGCGCGCTCGTCGAGCTCCACCGCCAGGGCGGATCCGGCCCGGTCCCGCTCGCCGAGCTCGCGCGCCGCCGTGCGATCCCGGTGCAGTTCCTGGAGCAGCTGTTCGCGACGCTGCGTCGCGCCGGCATCCTGCGCTCCCAGCGCGGCGTCAAGGGGGGCTACAGCCTCGCCCGCCCGGCCGACGAGATCACGGTGCTCGAGCTGGTCGAGCTCCTCGACGGGCCGTTGGGCGCGGGCGCAGAGGGTGTGTTCGCGACGGCGACGGCGGCGGCCGGCGCGGTCCTCTCCGAGGCGACGGTTGCCTCGATCGCCGAGGAGGAGCTGCGGGCGGCCGTCGCGCCCATGTACTACATCTGACGAGGTCAGGCGACCTGACGGTGACGGGCCGCCTCGGCGGCCGGCGTGGCGGCCCGCTCGATCACGACCTCGACAGGCGTGGGAGCGACCGCGCCGCCCGGCACGACCTCGACAGGTGTGGGAGCGACCGCGCCGCCCGGCACGACCTCGACCCGCGCCGGCGGGCGCGCCTCGCGCCGGGCCTCGGCGCGGGCGAGCGCCTTGAGGATCGCCAGGCAGCCGAACGGCGCGACGACCGCCGGGGCGAGGAGGGTGAGGATCGTGGTGAGGTCGAACATGGGAGGATTGGTGAGGCTCTGCTACGTCTAACGCGCGATACCCAGGAAACGCTCGCGAATCGCGCTTTCTCTTCGATGCCTCTTCGGTGTGGCGAGCGATCGGCTCAAGGCCGGCCCCGGTGAGCCGGACATCCGGCCAGGGCGAGTCCTCTCACCTGGCCCCTCGGCGGTCGCTGCCGTGATCTCGATCGATGAGTCCTTTCCGTTTGCCCCGGGACGTGCCTCCGGCCGTCCGGCTCCCCGTGCGCCCAATCTTGTGAATCGGCCGCACGTTGCCGTGCGTCCGACTGAGTCCCGGCGGATCTCCCGTCGGCCATGACTCACCATGAACTGTAGCGCTTAACCGGGATGGTGATGTTCGATGAACGTCAGGTAGTCTTTGATCGGGGATCAGGACGGCTTGAACCGGGGGATGGTTGCGTTGACGGGAGTGATGTCGCATCGAGTCGGCAGTGCGGCACCGCCGATCTTCATCGTGGGCTCACCGCGCTCGGGCACCTCGCTGCTGCGCCTCATTCTCGACAGCCATCCCGCGATCGCCTGCGGCCCGGAGACGCATGTGCTGGCGGATCTCGACGAGAGCCTCGGCCGGCACTGGGACCGCCTCGCGCGCTACGGCGCCGAGAGGGAGCATTGGCACGACGCCTACCGGGAGGCGTTCGCCCGCCTCAAGGCCGATTACGCCGCCCGTCGCGGGAAGGCGCGGTGGGCGGATAAGACACCCGCCTATGCGCAGCACCTCCAGTTCGTCACCGCGCTGTTCCCCGACGCGCAGGTGATCCACGTGATCCGGGACGCGCGGCATGTCACCGCGTCCGCGCTCGCGCGTTGGGGCTGGCGGCGCGCCTGGGCGATGCCGCAGATGTGGCGGGAGAGCGTCGAGAAGGCGCGCGAGTTCGGGCGCGACGCCGACCCCGGCCGCTACCGGGAGGTCCGCTTCGAGCAGCTTGTCGGCGCGACCGAGGACACCCTGCGGAGGGTGTTCGAGTGGCTCGGCGAGGACTGGGATCCATGCGTGCTCGACTACGACCGCTTCGATCACGACGGCACCGGTCGGAACCGCATCGTGAGCACGGCCGCCCGGGAGCGGAGCGGCACCGCGATCGACCCGAGCCGCGCGCGGAGCGAGAGCCGCTCGCTCGATCTGCTCCTCAGGGCACGGATCGAGCGGGTCGCAGGCCCGCTCAACCGCGAGCTCGGTTACGTCTGACCGCGCCGCACGGGCCCGCCCGGCCGATCGCGGGCGATAGATTCCCGAGCGGTGAGGACCGCGATCCCGAGCAACGTCGCCGCGCTCGTCGGTCGCACCCCGGTCGTCGAGCTCACGCGCATGGCGGCGGGCGTGGAGGCGCGGCTCTTCGCCAAGCTCGAGATGTTCAACCCGGGCGGGAGCGTGAAGGACCGGATCGGCGTCGCCATGATCGAGGCGGCCGAGCGGGAGGGACGGGTCGAACCCGGTCGCACGACGATCGTCGAGGCGACGAGCGGCAACACCGGGATCGCGCTGGCGTTCGTGTGCGCCGCCAAGGGCTATGAGCTGATCCTCACGCTCCCGGAGGGCATGAGCCGCGAGCGCGAGGCGCTGCTGCGGCTCTACGGAGCGACGGTCGAGGTCACCGAGTCGCTCGGCGGCATGAACGAGGCGGTGCAGGCGGCTCGCGCGCTCGCGGAGCGCGACGACGTGTTCCTGCCCGATCAGTTCTCCAACGCGGCGAATCCCGAGGCCCATCGGATGACGACCGGGCCGGAGCTGTGGGACGCGCTCGACGGCCGGATCGACGTGTTCGTCGCCGGCGTCGGCACCGGCGGCACGATCACGGGCGCGGGCGAGGCGCTCAAGGAGCGCAACCCCGACTGCCGGATCGTCGCGGTCGAGCCCCGGACCTCGGCGATCCTCTCGGGCGGGCCCCCGGGGCCCCACAAGATCCAGGGGATCGGCGCGGGCTTCATCCCCGCCGTGCTCAACCGGGCGATCCTCGACGAGGTGATCGCCGTCGACGACGAGGACGCGATCCAGACCGCGCGGGAACTCGCGCGGCGGGAGGGCGTGCTCGCCGGGCTGTCGTGCGGCGCGGCGGTGTGGGCGGCGCTTCAGATCGCCCGTCGCCCCGAATCCCGGGGGCTGCGGATCGCGACCGTGCTCCCGGACTCCGGCGAGCGCTACGTCTCGACCCCGTTCTTCGCGCCCTGAGCGAGGGCTCGATCGACCGTCTGCCCCGAGGGCTCGGACCGGCGGGCTGCCGGAGACGCGAACCGGCGTCGGTACGCTTCGAGCATGCGTCGCGCGGGCACGCTCGCACGGATCTCCGCGGAGCTGCGGGAGAACATCGCCGTCGTCCGCACGCGCGATCCCGCCGCCGCCGACGCGAGCGGCCTGCAGATCCTCGCGCTCTGGCCGGGAGTGCACGCCCTGCTCGCGCACCGCACGGCGCACGCGCTCCATGCCGCACGCGTCCCGCTGCTTCCGCGCCTGATCGCCGCGATCTCGCGCGCTGTCACCGGGATCGAGATCCATCCGGCGGCGCGGATCGGCCGCGAGTTCTTCATCGACCACGGGATGGGCGTCGTCATCGGCGAGACCGCCGAGATCGGCGACGGGGTCACGCTCTACCAGGGGGTGACGCTCGGGGGGACCGGATTCGCCACCGGCAAGCGGCATCCGACGCTTCAGGACAACGTCACCGTCGGCTCGGGCGCCAAGCTCCTCGGCCCGATCACGATCGGCCACGGCTCGAAGGTCGGAGCGAACTCGGTCGTGATCCACGACGTGCCCCCGAACACGACCGTCGTCGGCAACCCGGGGCACCCCGTGCGCGTCGAGGGTCGCCGCCCGGAGGGGCCCGACGCGGATTGGATCCACCTGCCCGATCCGGTCGCCGAGGCGATCCGCGGACTGGCGGGACGCGTGGAGGCGCTCGAGGCGCTCGCCGGCGCGCACGAGAACGGCGACGAGGACGCGGCGGGGCGGGCGCGGGTCGCGGCGTCCCGACAGAGTGACGGGCGGAGCAACCCGTCGCTCGGTCCGAGTCCCGCGGGCGGCTGATGGGCGGCCGTGCCGCCGAGCGCGGCGTGGTGCGGGTTGCCGTGCTCGACCGCGGGCTCGACACCGACGACCTTCGGCGAGCGCTCGCCGACGCCGGCTACGACACCGCTCGCGGAGCCGGCGAGGGGGAGGTGGAGGCCGAGGTGACGGTCGTCGCGGCGAGACGCTCGAACCAGGAGATCGTCGATCTCGTCCGCGAGACCGCAGGACGGAGCACGCACATCGTCGTCGTCTGCGAGCGGTTCGGCAGCTCGGCCTCGCGCCTGCTGCTCGCCGCGGGCGCGGCCGGCCTCGTCCAGGCCGAGCGCGCCGCCCGGTCGCTCGTTCCGACGATCGAGGCGGTGCGTGCCGGGCAGATCGCCGTCCCGTCGCGCCGCGCCCTCAGCGGGGTGCAGCCGGGCCTGTCGACGCGGGAGAAGCAGGTGATGGGGCTCGTCGCGCTCGGGTTCTCCAACGGCGAGATCGCCGCGCGGTTGTTCGTCGCGGAGAGCACCGTGAAGAGCCATCTGTCCTCGGCGTTCGGCAAGCTCGGCGTCCGCTCGCGCCACGAGGCGGTCGATCTCATCGTCAACCCGGCGTTCGGGCTGTCGATCGGGATCATGTCGCTCGGCGCGGCGCCGATCGACTCCGAGCCGCTGCCGGCCGGCGATGCGCACGACGACGCGGTTCCGGCTGACGACGTCGACCACCGAGGCTGACGCCGGCCCGGGCGACAGCGGCCTGCCAAGGCGCGCTCGCGCCCACCGACCCGCGGAGTACAATCTGAGCGGTCCCGGGGGCTGGACAGGAGGTCCTACGGGACGCTTTCCAGGGCGGCGACATCGTCGGAGGCTGGCATCGTGGGCGACGCGAACGGTCGCATCGAAGGAGACAGGGACCTGCTCGGCGCGCGCGTCCGGGTGCCGCAGCATGTCGTCTTCCGCGAGTTCCCGGCCGAGACGGTCGTCCTCAACCTCCAGACCGAGCAGTACCACGGCCTCAACCCGACGGCGGGGACGATGCTCACCGAGCTCGGTCGCTCAAGCTCCGTGTCGGAGGCGGCGGTCGCCGTCGCGCGGCACTTCGACCGCAGCGAGGACGAGGTGCGCGGCGACGTGCTCGGCCTCTGCGCGCAGCTGCTCGAGCGGGGCCTGATCGAGGTCGTCCCGGCCGAGTCTTGACGCCGGGACCCATCCAGCGGTCCGGACGGCCGGATCGGTGAGCCGGTCGGCGCCGCCCGTCGCGGCCGCGTACGGCGTGCGGATCGAGGGTCTGGGCGCGCCGCGGGTACTCGCGCTGCGCGGCGCCGAGGCGTGGCCCGCCGTCCGGATCACGACCGAGCTGACAGACGGACCGCTTCCCCGGGGAAGCGAGGTGCGGGAGGACGGCGCGACGATCGTGACGCCGGCGGCGACGCTCGAGGTCGACCGAGCCCGCGCCGAGGTGCGGGTCCGCTCCCGCGAGCCGGTCCCGGAGGCGGACATCGTCCATCCGTGCCTGTGGCCGGTCGGGGCGGTGTTCGCCCGCTGGCGAGGGGCCGAGACGTTGCACGCCGGGGCGTTCGCCGCCCCCGACGGCGACGGCGCGTGGGCGGTGATGGCCGACAGCGGCGGCGGCAAGACGTCGTTCCTGGCGACGCTCGCGCTCGCCGGAGTCGAGGTGCTCGTCGATGACCTGCTCGTGCTCGAGGGTGACGAGTGCCTGGCGGGCCCGCGCGCGCTCGACCTGCGACCCGAGGTCGTCGGCCGGCTCAGGCTCGAGGACCGGGTCACGGTCGCGGTGCGGGCGACGAGCCGACGGCGGCTGGCGCTCGATCCGTGCGACGCTCGGTGGCCTGTTGCGGGATTCGTGGAACTCAGCTGGGGCGCCCGCGTGACCGTTGAACGGCTCGGCCCCGCGCCCGCGCTCGCCGCGCTCGCCCGACATCGCCGGGTGCTCGGGCTCGGGGCGGAGTTCGACCTGCTTTTAGAGCTCGCCGCTCGTCCGGTTCTGCGCTTGTCGCGCCCACTTGGGTGGGAGTCCGCTGCCGAGGCCAGCAATCGTCTGCTCGGCATGATCGCTGACTCCAACTTTTTTCCGCCTTAGCCCCCCGGGGAAAGTCGTCTACTGTGAGGATCCCTTGCCCGGGGGCACCACGTCGCTCTGGGTTTTACGACAGCAAGGAGGAACGCGATGGGGCGCAAGATCCTGACAACCGGTGCGGTCGTCGCTGCGGCAGTTGGCGTCACCGCCGGACCGGCTCTGGCCTCCACGACCAGACACAGCTTCTCGAACGGGACCAAGCTCACCGCCAAGCAGCACGCGCTCGTCGCGTCCCGGATGCACACGGTGCTGAGCCATGCGGCGCCGACGGGGACGGCCCACGTCATCAACACGGGCACGTTCTCCGAGTGCACGGTTCCTGAGGGCCACGGCGCCTTCCAGAACTTCTACACGACGGACACGACGCACTACGTCGAGTTTGGCACCGGCATTTCCCACTACGCCCTGCTGATCGGGACGTGCACCGCCGACCTCACCAAGAAGCAGACGAGCGCCGGAGCGAACGACAAGCCTGGCGGCAAGAAGATCATTGCCACTCCCGGTCGATTCGCGTCGTACTCTGAGGCGTGCAACATCGTCTTCCAGGGTCAGGATTACATCGGCGACGCCGAGAGCCTCGTGTACGCGAGCGGGGAGTTCGCAGAGACCTGCGTCGTCCCGGTCAGCTACTGAGGGAGGCGACGGTCATGAAAGGAGAAATCATGGACAGCCGTCCCGAGGATGATCAGACCACGCAGCAGCAGCGCACCTACGAGGCCCCCGCGATCGTCGATCACGGTTCGCTCGCCGAACTGACGTTGGCCAGCACGGGCTCGTACACGGACGGCGCCGGCTTCGGCGGGGGCTCCTGAGCGGGCGACGCACCTGAGTGTCACGAGCGGCGGCGCGCGAGCGCGCGCCGCCGCTCGGCGTTAAGTCGGAGGCGTCGATCCGCCGAACGTGTCTGCTATGACGAGCGCTATGGACGCGGTCGGTCCCGGCGCCCAGCTCTCCGCGAGCGAGATCGCGATCGGCTTCGTCGCGGGAACGCTGCCCGAGCGCGGCTGGCCGCAGGTGGCGGTCCATCCATCGGAGGTGCTCGGCGCGGTGCTCCGCCCCGCGCTCGAGCACGGCCCGTGCGTCATCGGGTTCTCGGGGGGCAGGGACTCTTCGCTGCTGCTCGCGCTCGCGGTCCGCGAGGCGCGCCGGCATGGGCTCCCCGAGCCGGTCCCGGTCACACTCGAGTTCGACAGCGAGCAGACCCGTGAACGTGAGTGGCAGGAGATCGTCCTCGCGACCCTCGGCGTCGCGGACTGGGTGCGGCTGTCGCAGGGCTCGGACCTGGACCTCGTCGGCCCGATTGCCGTCGACGGGCTGCGTCGGCATGGCGTGCTCTACCCAGGCAACGCCCACATGGTCGTCCCGCTCGCGTCGGTGGCACGCGGGGGGAGCGTCGTCACCGGCTTTGGAGGTGACGACGTACTCGGGGGGTGGCCGTTCCAGTCAATCGCAGCGGTCCTCGCCCGACGTCGCCCACCCGATAGCGACGACCTCAAGGCGCTCGCGCGCTGGGCGGCGCCCGCGCGGCTCCGCGTCGAGCGCTACGCGCATGGCCGGCGCTGGGTGTGGCTGCCGTGGCTGCGCTCGCCCCACGATCTCCGGGCCGCCCGGCGGATCGCCGCCGACGTCGCGGGCTCGCCGCGCACCTGGAGCTCCCGCATGCGATGGCTCGCACGGCGGCGCATGTGGGACCTCTCGCGGCTCGCGATGGACCTGTACGCGCGCGACCATGAGGCGCGGACGTTTGCTCCGCTGCTCGAGCCGGCGTTCCTGGCCGCGCTCGGCGCGGCGGGGGGCCGACTCGGCATCGGTGACCGAACGGCGGTGATGCGCCTGCTCGCCGGCGGGTTGCTCCCAGATGTGGTGATCACGCGCGAGACGAAGGCCGAGTTCAGCGACGCCTACTTCGGGCTCCACACGAAGCAATTCGCCGCTGCGTGGGACGGGCGCAGTGGAATCGACCCGGACGTGGTCGACGCGGACGCGCTGCGGGCGACCTGGCTCTCCGACCAGCCCCACGGACTCTCGGCAGCGTTGCTGCAGTCGGCGTGGCTGGCCGTCCACGGGCCTGAGGTGGCCTCCCCGGTCGCGGCGGCCGGAGGAGGTGGCGATGGCGACCACTGAGCTGAGCGCGCCCGCCCCGCGCCTCCGGCTCGGGCAGCGTCTCGCGCTCGGCGTGGAGATCGCGCGCGCCTACTTGGCGATCCGCGCGCTCAGTTCGCGCCGCGCCTTGCCGGACGTCGTCGTCGCGCTGCGCGACGCGCCGGCGCTCAGCGGGCTGCCGCTGCCCGACCCGCGCGTCGACGGCGTGCGTCTCGGCCGCGCCGTGATGCGCGCCCTCGTGCTCACGCCAGGCGGGACGAAGTGCCTGGTGCGCTCCCTCGTCCTGCTGCGCCTGCTTGCCCGCCGTGGGATCGTCGACGGCGCGCTGATCATCGCCGTCCAGCCCGGTCCGGCGGTGCTCGACGCCCACGCGTGGGTCGAGCTCGCCGGACAGCCGCTGCTGCCGCCCGGCGACGGTCACGAGCGGCTCCTCGCGCTCTGAGCAAGCGCCTCAGTCCGGCTGGGGCTTGACCGCGGGTGCGGGATCGGTGTGCTCTTGGTCGCGCACAGCCTCCGACCCGGGGCTGTCCGCAACCGCCGTGCCGGCGAGGTTGCGCCGCGCCTTGACGACGTACAGCGGCCGGCCCTTGACCTCGTCGTAGATCCGCCCGACGTACTCGCCGATGATCCCGATCGAGATGAGCTGGATGCCGCCGAGCAGCAGGATGAGGATCGTGATCGTGCCGAACCCCGGCAGGTAGTGGCCGAGCAACCGCAGGACGACGACGACCGGGATCGCGATGAAGGCGAGCGTCGAGATGATCAGCCCGAGCACTGTCGCGAGCTGCAGCGGGCGGTCGGAGAAGGACAGGATCGCGTCGACCGAGAAGCGGACCATGCGTCGCAGCGTGTACTTCGTCGCTCCGGCGAAGCGGGCATCGCGCGCGTACGGAACGGCGGCCTGCGTGAACCCCACCCAGACCGTCATGCCGCGCAGGAACCGGTTGCGCTCGCGCATCGCGAGCAGCGCGTCGAGCGCGCGCCGGTCGAGCAGCCGGAAGTCGCCCGCGTCCCGCCCAAGGTCGATCTGGGCGAGATGGTCGAAGAGCGCGTAGAACCAGCGGGCGGTCGTCAGCTTGAAGCGGGATTCGCCCGCCCGCTCGCGGCGCACCGCGTAGACGACGTCGCATCCCGCCCGCCAGTGGTCGAGCATCGTCGGGATCAGCTCCGGCGGGTCCTGCAGGTCGGCGTCGAGCATCACGACGGCGTCGCCGGTTGCGTGATCGAGACCGGCGGTGAGCGCCGTCTGGTGGCCGAAGTTGCGCGACAGCGACACGACCCGCACCCGCTGATCGGCGTCGGCCAACCGCTCGAGGGCGAGCGCGGTGCCGTCGGTCGAGCCGTCGTCGACGAGCACGAGCTCGAACGGCAGCTGACCGAGCGCGGCGCAGACGCGGGTGTAGAACTCGTCGATGAGCGCGTCCTCGTTGAAGACCGGGGCGACGACGCTGAGCAGCGCGAGGCTGCGCTGCTCGAACGCCGGCTGGGCCTGCTCGCTCACCGCACCCATGCTAGGGCCCGGTCCGGTCCGTACGACGTGGCTGCGTCGGTCGCCACCCAGCCCGGCGGAGTCAGGCGACCGTATGACGCCGCTCGGCCAGGTGCTCGCGGCGGGCGAGCGCACGGGCCGACTGGCGCCTGATGCCGGGCACCCGGACCATCGCCTCCAGGGCGATCCGGGCGGACATCTTCGACGTGCCGGCGGCGCGGTCGGCGAACACGATCGGAACCTCGCGGACCGTGAACCCCGCCTTGATCGCGCGGTAGGTCACCTCGATCTGGAAGACGTATCCCTCGGCGCGGACGCTCGGCAGGTCGATCGCCTCCAGCACCGCCCGGTTGATGCACTTGAAGCCGCCGGTGAGATCGCGCACTCCGACTCCGAGCATCGCACGCGCGTAGAGGCCGCCGCCGCGGCTGATGAGCTGACGCACGACGCCCCAGTCGCGCACGCCGCCGCCCGGGACATAGCGGGAGCCGAGCACGAGGTCCGCGGTGCGCGCGGCCTCGATGAGCGCCGGCAGGTAGGCGGGGTCGTGCGAGAAGTCGGCGTCCATCTCGATGAGCGTCTCCGCGCCGCAGGCCATCGCGTGCGCGAATCCGGCGAGGTAGGCGCGGCCGAGCCCGGCCTTGGCGGGGCGGTGCAGCACCTCGACGGCCTCGTCGCGCGCCGCGATCCCGTCGGCGATCCGCCCGGTTCCGTCGGGCGAGTTGTCATCGACGACGAGGATCCGAAAGCAGTCGGGTACGGCGCGCTGGAGCTCGGCCCGGCTGGCGGCGACGATTCGCTCCACGTTGGCCGCCTCGTTGTAGGTGGGGATGATCAACCAGATATCGGCGGCCATGCGCACGCAAGCGTATCCGCTGTTTCGAAGACCGACCCCGGCGCCGCCCGCCGGCGCGCGGGCAGGTTCCCCGCGATCATGGGCGAAGAGGGGGAAGGTGCGCGATGGCCAACTCCGACGCTGACGCGAGGGCGACCGGCCCGAGGCGGCCGCACGGTGTGGCCGACCGCGCAGCGCACGCGCGCCTGATCCGCCGCCGACGGGCGATCGCCGGGACGATCGTCGCCGTGGCGATCGCCGCGCTCGTCGTCGGGACGGTCATGGGCGCGGACGCGCGCAGCCGACGACACCCGCTCCCGTCCGGCGTCGGCGCGCGGGCGCCCCTCCGCCACCCGGCGCTTCGGAAGGCGAGCCTCGCCGTGCGCGAGGCGGACGCGATCGAGCGCACGCGCCTCACGGTCCCGATCGTGAGGATGGCGGGCGCTCAGCATCGCGAGATCGCGCTCACGTTTGACGATGGGCCCGGCCCGTACACTCCTGAGATTGTGAGAATCCTCACACGGACCCATACGCCGGCGACGTTCTTCGAGGTGGGGGAGGAGCTGCGCTGGTTCGGTGCTGCGACCGCCCAGATCCTCCGGCTCGGCGATCCGATCGGCGACCACACCTGGAGCCATCCTGACATGGCGCGGCTGAACGGACGCGCGCAGCGCCGCGAGCTGCTGCGCGACGCCGCGGCGATCGGCGACGAGGGGGCGCCGTTCCCGCTCATGTACCGGCCGCCGTTCGGCCGGTGGGACGCGGCGACGCTCCGGCTGCTCGCCGAAAGCCACATGCTCATGGTGCTCTGGTCGGTCGACACCGGAGACTGGGACAGGCCGGGCGCCGGGCAAATCGTCGCCCGTGCGCTCGCCGGGTCGCGGCCGGGCGCGATCATCCTCATGCACGACGCCGGCGGCGATCGCTCCCAGACCGTCGCCGCGCTGCCGAGGATCATCCGCGACCTGCGCCGGCGCGGCTACCGGCTCGTCACGGTCCCGCGACTGCTGCTCGACAACCCCGCGCCTCGTCGCCAGGACATCGATTCCGTGAGGGGGGAGGCCGGGTAGTGAGCCGATGGACGTTTGTTCGATCCGTCACGAGCAGATGTTAAGCAGGGCTTCGGAAGAGCCGAACAGGGACGTAACGATGGTTTTAGCGGCGGTCAACCGAGGCGGGGAAGAGTGAGAGTGATGCTCGTCATGCTCCTCATCGGCTGGATCGTGCTCCTGCCCGCGATCGTCGTCGCCGGCCTCTACATCGGCTCGAGCGTGCTCAGCCGCCGCCGCGCCGCGCTCCAAGCCTACGAGGACCTGTTCGCCGACGACGAGGCCCTCGACCCGCTCCCCGGGCACGCCTCTGCCTACCCGCGCACCGAACCCGCCGCCCCGACCCCGCTGCGCCCCGACACGCGGGGAGCCGACCGACCGGCGGCGGTCGACGAGACGCCGCCGGTCGCGGCGCGCTTCTGAGTCGGGCGCTTCTGGGTCCGGCGCGGCGTGCTGGCGAGCCGGGCACGAGGCGCGACCGCGGCTGGGGCCGATCGCCCGCTGCGACTACTGGCCTCGGCGGCTGAGGACGTACGGCACCGTGCGGAGCAGGATCCGCAGATCGAGCCACAGCGACCAGTTGGCGCCGTAGATGTAGTCGATCTTCACCATCTCGTGCATCGGGATCCGGGCCGAGCCGAAGATCTGCCAGAGCCCGGTCATCCCGGGCTTGACCGCCAGGCGCCGTCGCTGCCAGCCCTCGATCAAGGCATCCTCGTCGGGAACGAGCGGGCGCGGACCGACGAGCGCCATGTCGCCGCGGAGCACGTTGATGAGCTGCGGGAGCTCGTCGAGCGAGGTCTTGCGGATGATCCGCCCGACGCGTGTCATGCGCGGATCGCGCGCGATCTTGAACAGGCCGCCCTCCGCCTCGTTGAGCGCGCGCAACTCCGCCTTGCGCGCCTCCGCGTCCGGGACCATCGAGCGGAACTTGAGCATCCAGAACGTCTCGCCGCGCTGGCCGATGCGCGGCTGCTTGAAGAACACCGGCCCCTTCGAGTCGAGCTTGATCGCGATCATGATGATCAGGAACAGCGGTCCGAGCAGGATGAGCGCGCTCGATGTGATGACCAGGTCGACGCTGCGCTTGAGCAGCGCCGAAGATCGCTGCAATCCGAACTGGCGGACCCCGAGAATCCACACGCCGTCGATCTCATCCACCATCGATGTCGAGCCGACGACCTCCAACAGCCGGGGCACGACCGAGACCTTGACGCCGAGCGCCTTGACAAGACGGATGGCATCGAGGATCTGTTCCTGTCCGTCACTGCGGGGCGCGATGATTACTCGTTCGACTCCGTGTTCGTCGACGATCCTCCCCAGTTGCCCGTATTCGCCGAGGACGGGCACGGCACCGGCTCCGTTGACGCGGCCATCCTCATCCGGATGCAGCGCGATGCGGCCGATAACGCGCGAGTTGACCGACGAAGAGGCCGCAAGCTTGGCGGCAAGGCGCGCGGCCTCGGCCAGGTCACCGATGACGACGCAGCGCTCGCACGGACTGACGTGGACAGCGACGTGTCGCACAGTGAGACGACCGAGCATGACGAGCAGGAAGGTGAGCAGGACGAGCGCCAAAACCTGCGGCCGGAACAGGAAGTTCCTGAACAGGAAGACCTCGCAAAGCCAGAGGCCGAGCGCATAGATGACGGCGAGATAGAAGATCGAGGGCGCCTCGTCGATCGTCGTCTTCCGCATCAGGTTCTGGTCGCGGTCATAAAGACCGATCACCTTTCCGGTGAGGAGTACGAATGGGATCGTGAGCACGATCGTCGGGCGCATGCGGACAATGCGGGGGTCGATCAGATGGATGACGACGTAGAGCGAAACGAACGCCGCGACGACATCCGCGCACGCGAGCGCGCGGCGCAGTCGGGCGTCGCGCACGAGCACCGCATGTCGCGGACCAACCTCCGCGTGCCCCTGGGGAAGAACTTCCCAGACGGGGGAGATGTCGCCGACCGACCCGTGTACCGTGCTGTGTCGGCGGCGGCGCCGCCGCCGCTGATCAGTCTCATCCCTGGCTTGCCACGCGGTCTGCATCCAGTTGCTCCCGTTGTGCGATTTCCCGACCGGCCTCGGACGTCGCGGTCCAGCCACGTCCAGTCCGACGCCCCTCGGCGCCCTCTCGTCTTCATTCGACCACACCCCGCTCCCCGAGGCGACGGTCGATCGCATTCTGCACTGGCTCGTGCCTCGCAAGGAACGCGTTTGCGATTTGCAGAATAACAATCCCGGCGGAACGCGCAACCTGTTCGGTTTCGACCGTCCGGTCGGCTCGGGCCCCCGCTGGACGCTGCGAGCGACTGCCGGGCGTGCAACTCGTTGCCGGACGGAGCGGAAGCGCTCAGCGCCGCACGTACGCGACCCGGTTCCAGCTCGGCTCGGGCGCGAGCTCGATCGGCTCGCCGCCACGGTCGGGCTGGACGTAGACGAAGCCCTGGGCGTCCTCGTCGAAGGCGATGTCGAGCTCGCCCTCCTTGACGCGCTGGTCGAGCCAGGCGCCGCGGAAGATGAGCCGCCGCAGCCAGTGCACGAGCGAGCGCTCCGACGGGCCGACGAGCTCGGGCCAGCACTCGTTGACGTGCTCGCCGAGCGCGGACGCCGGGTCCGTCACCTCGCCGTTCACGACGAGGTTGATGAGGTCCTCGGCCTCGTCCTCCTCGATCGTGTCGGCGAGGAACCCGAGCTTGCGTGCCGCCTGCTCGCAGCGCTCGGCGAAATCACGCTCGTTGAACGTGAACCGCAGTTCGCCGTACTCGAGGACGAAATCGTCTCCCGAGCTGTAGTTGCCGCGTCGGTGCATGGGGCGTCGGCATCATATGGGCAAGTCCTTCTTCGCCCATCCCCTGAATGCGATGTTGCAGGGGGTGAATCCGAGCGCCCCGGAGACTCTGAAGAGCATGGCCTTCACAGACTCTCCGACGGTCCTGATCGTCGAGGACCACCAGCTGACCCGGCGCTTCCTCGCCGACAACCTCGCCGCCGACGGCTACGCGCCGCTCGAGGCCGGATCGCTGTCGCACGCGCGCCGCCTCATCCGCGGCGGACAGGCGAGGCTCGCCGTGCTCGACCTCGAGCTTCCCGACGGCGACGGGCTCGACCTGCTCGCCGAGCTCCGCGGTTCCGGTGGCGCCGATCCGGGGCTCGACGCGCACCTGCCGGTGCTGATCCTCTCCGGCCGGGGATCGGAGATCGATCGCGTCCGCGGGCTCGCCCGGGGAGCGGACGACTATCTGGCGAAGCCCTTCTCGTACGCCGAGCTGCTCGCGCGGATCGCGGCGCTCCTGCGCCGCAGCACGATGCGCCCGACGGTCGGCCGGATGCGCGTCGGCACGCTGGAGATCGACCCGGAGAGCCGACAGGTGTGGCTGGAGGGGCAGCGGATCCACCTGTCGGGCAAGGAGTTCGGCCTCGCGCGCATGCTCGCCTCGGCGCCGACCCGCACGTTCACCCGCGACGAGCTCCTGCGCGAGGTGTGGGGCTACAGGACTCCGGTCGCGACCCGCACGCTCGACACGCACGCCCACCGCCTGCGCCGCAAGCTGTCGGGTGGTCGGCGCGCCTACGTGATCAATGTGTGGGGGGTGGGCTACCGGCTGATCGACGGCCCGGTCGGACTGGCCGATGGCGGGCCGGGTGAGCCGGGCGAGACCGACAGCGGGGCATGAGCGCCCTGCTCCTCGCTGGATGGGCGCTCGCGGCGCTCGCCTGCGTGGCCGCGCTGTCCGCGCTCCGCGAGCGGCGCTGCCGCATGGAGCAGGTCGCCCGCGCCTGCCATGAGCTGCGCGGCCCGATCACCGCGGTGCGCCTCGGCCTCGAGCTCTCGGCGCGCACGAACGAGCTGCCGCCGGAGCGGCTCCGGGCGCTCGACAGCGAGCTCGGGCGCGCGTCGCTCGCGCTCGACGACCTCGCCGCCGCCCGAGCGGGTGGCCGACGGGCGACGCGCGGCCGGTCGCCCGGGTGGCGGTGGCCGGTCCAACAGAGCTGGTTCGCACCGCGGCCGCAGTCGCTCGATCGGGTCTGGCTCAGGCCGCTCGTGCATGACGCGATCGCCGCGGCCGCCGGACGCGCGGACGCGGCCGGCGCGAGCGTCACCGGCGGCTGGCGGGGCCCCGACGCGGCCGTGTGGGGCGATCGGCTCCGGCTCGCCCAGGCGCTCGGCAATCTCGTCGCGAACGCCGTCGAGCACGGCGGCGGAGAGGTCCGCGTGCACGGGGAGCTGCGTGCCGGGGGCGCCCGCATCACCGTCGACGACGACGGCCCCGGGCTGCCGGCGCCGGTCGCCGAGCTCGCCCGGCGCCCTCGCGCCGGCCGCGGCGCCCGCGGGCGAGGTCTCGCGATCGCCGCCTCGATCGCGCACGCCCACGCCGGCTCCGTGACGGCCGCGCCCGTCGCCCGGGGCGGACGGGTCGTGCTCATGCTGCCGGGGGCCCGGCGGGGGGCGACGGGCGAGCGGCGGCGTTCGGGCGAGGATTGAGGAACAGCAGGTCGGGTCACCGCGACTTCGTTGACGGCGCGGACCCGACACCCGACGCCGCGGGCATCGGGATCGTCATCGCCTGAGCCTGCCGGCGCCGAGGCGCTCTCCCACTGAATCCCACCGGGAGCACACGGGCCGGACGGAATCGTCGCCGGAACGCAATCCGGCGCCCGGATCGCCGGCCTGCAGGAAGCCGTGCAGGCCGAGCCGGACCCGGCCGCCCCCGCCCGAGGGCCGGATTTCCAGGCCGCGCGGCGGATCCGGCCCTCCGACGGGTGCCACGGCCGGCTGCGTGGGGCCTTGGGTGAGAGCTGGGTTGCATTGTGGGAGGAAGTGGGCTACTGTGAGCGCCGCTTCAGGTCTGGGCGGAGGGCTCCTCCCACCCGGCCGCCCAGCGATCTGGAGCCAAAACTTCATTCGCTCCATGCACTCGCTTGACGTTCCGCGGCACCTACGAACACTCGCTCGACGCGAAGTACCGGCTGACGATCCCCTCCCGGTTCCGCGCCGCGCTGTCGGGCGGCGTCGTGCTTGCGATCTCCCCGGAGATCGTCGAGGCGAACACGCCGCGAGCGGTCGCGATCTGGACCCCGGAGGCGTACGACGCGTACTCCGACACGGTGCTCCAGGGCATGAACCCGGCGACGCCGAGGGCACGTGAGCTCATGCGCTTCCTGCACGCGAACTCGCACGAGACCGAGCTCGACTCAGCCCACCGGGTGATGATCCCGGAGTTCCTGCGCCGCTATGCGGGCCTCTCCAAGGAGGTCACGGTGCTCGGCTCCGGCGACCACCTGGAGGTCGTCGACCGCAACGCCCACGAGCGCAGCCTCAACGCGAGCCTCGACCGTCTCCCCGAACTCCTCGCGAGCCTTGGCGACACTCCTTGACATGACCAGGGAACACGTCCCGGTGCTCGCCGGCGAGCTGATCGAGATCCTCGATCCGCGTCCCGGCGAGACGGCGGTCGACTGCACCGTCGGCGGCGCCGGGCACGCGCGGCTCCTCGCCGACCGCATCGGACCGGCGGGCACGCTGATCGGCATCGACCGCGACCCGACCGCCGAGGAACGCTTCGCCGCGCTCGCCGCCGAGGTCGAGTGCGCGACCCGCTTCATCCGCGCCGACTTCGCGACCGCGCTCGCGCAGCTCCGCGAGGAGCGCGCACGCGCGGACATCGTCTACCTCGACCTCGGGATGTCTTCGATGCAGGTCGACACCTGGGAGCGCGGGTTCTCCTACGCCTACGACGCGCCGCTCGACATGCGGATGGATCCCGAGCAGCCGCTCACCGCACGGGAGATCGTCAACGGCTGGGACGAGCGCCGGCTCGCGCGTCTCCTTCGCCACTATGGCGAGGAGCGGTTCGCGCGCCAGATCAGCCACGCGATCGTGCGAGAGCGACGGCGTCGGGAGCTGACGAGCACCCAGGAGCTGGTCGACGTGATCGCCTCCGCGGTCCCGACCCCGGCCCGCTTCGCCGGCGGTCATCCCGCCAAGCGGACATTCCAGGCGCTCCGCATCGCCGTGAACGACGAGCTCTCGCAGCTCACCGCGGCGCTGCCGGAGGCGTGGGAGCTGCTCGCGCCCGGCGGTCGTCTGGCGGCGATCTCGTTCCACTCGCTCGAGGACCGGATCGTCAAGCGCTTCCTCGTCGAGCGCGCGCGGGGCTGCGTCTGTCCGCCCGAGCTTCCCGTGTGCGTCTGCGGGCGGGAGCCCGAGGCGGAGCTCCTCACCCGCCGGGCGATCGCTCCGACGCCCGGTGAGATCGCCGACAACCCCCGTTCCCGCTCCGCGCATCTGCGTGCCGCCCGCAAGCTGGAGGTCCCCTCGTCATGACACCCGCCGCCGTCACCCCCGCCGCCCGCACGAAGCGCGGCGAGGGCTCGGGCACGCCCCGCCCGGGCTCGCCGCGCTCCTCGACAGCGCGCCCCAGTGCGCCAGCGCCGAGGACGAAGCGCCCGAGCTCCCCGCATCCGTCGACACCGCGACCCGCCCACCGTGCCCCGCGCGGCAAGGCGGCGGCGCCGAGCGCGCCCCGCCGCGTCTCCGGGCCGGTACGCACCGCGCGTGTTCCCCAGCGCCCAGCACGGACCGGGCCGCGCGGCGGACCGAGCCTGCCGCGCCGCGTCCGGGCGCTCGCGTTCGCGCGGACGCTCCCGGATCACCGGCTGCTCGACCGACTCGTCCGCGGGCGGCTGTGGATCCCGGTGCTCGGGGTCCTGCTCATCGGCATCGTCGCCTCGCAGGTCGCCATCCTCAAGCTGAACGCGTCGCTCGGGCACGGCGTCGTGCGGGCCGCGCAACTCCAGGCCGAGGACCAGCGGCTCGCGGCGGAAGTCTCGGAGCTCTCGGACGTGCAGCGCGTCGAGTCGAGCGCGGCGCGGATGGGGCTCTCGATGCCCGCGGCGTACACCCCGGTATTCCTCTCCGGTGGCCGCGGCGAGCTTCGCCGGGCGCTCGCCAACATCCACCGGCCGGACGCAGCGTCGTTCGAGGCGCGGGCCGCGGCGCTCGCGACCCACCGCGCGGCCGAGGTCCAGACGAGCTCCGGCCGGTAGCGCGGATGAAGCTCATCGACCGCCGCGTCGGCTGGCTGTTCCTCGCGTTCAGCGCGCTGCTCGCGGTCGCGCTGCTGCGCGCGCTCTGGCTCGGGACCGTCCAGTCCGCGCAGCTCAAGCAGGCCGCGTTCAACGCCCACGTGCTGAGCGAGACCGTGCCCGCGCAGCGCGGCGCGATCACCGACGCGACCGGGGTCCCGCTCGCGCTGTCGGAGCCGGTCGACGACGTCGTCGCGGATCCGTACCTCGTCGCCCAGGACCACGACGCGCGGGCGATGGCCGATGCGCTTGCGCCCGTGCTCGGAATGAAGGTCCATGCGGTCCTCAAGGCGCTCACCGCGCCGGGCGGCTACTCGCCGGTCGCGATGAAGGTCGCCCCGAGCGTCGCCCAGCGGGCGATGAGGCTGACCGTGAACGGCAAGCCGATCAACGGCCTCTCGATCGAGCCGGACACGAAGCGCGTGTATCCCCGGCCGTGGGAGCTCTCGCAGGTGCTCGGCTACCTGAACGGCTCGGGCAGCGGCGTCTCAGGCCTGGAGTACCTCTACAACCGTCAGCTCGCGGGGCAGAACGGCCGTCGCGAGGTGATCGACAACCCCTCGACGGGCGAGCCGATCTCGATCCGCACCGTCCAGCGCGTCCGCCAGGGCCGGTCGATCCAGCTCACGGTCTCCTCGCCGCTGCAGTCCGAGGTCGAGCAGGTGCTCGCCGGGGTCGGGCGCGAATGGCAGCCGAAGTTCGCGACCGCGATCGTCATGCAGCCGCAGACGGGCGCGATCCTCGCGCTCGGCAACTGGCCGCGCGTCAACGACAACACGCCGTACGCGGGGGCGCCCGCGCCCGTGATCGACAACGCGATCGAGGATCACGCCGTCGCGTTCACGTACGAGCCCGGCTCGACGTTCAAGGCGATCACGGTCGCCGGCGCCCTCCAGGACCACCTCATCACGCCGAGCACGAACTTCACGATCCCGCCATCCCTGCAGGCGTACGGCAAGGTCGTCACCGACGCTGAGCCGCACGGCTACGTCGACTACACCACGTCGCAGATCCTCAAGGTCTCCAGCAACATCGGCGCCGACCTGATCGGCCGGCGGCTCGGGCCCGACCGCTTCAACCACTGGGTGCATGAGTTCGGTCTCGGGCGCCGGACGGGCGTGAACCTTCCGGGCGAGGCCGACGGCTACATTCTGAACCCGAGCCAGTACAGCGGCGTCTCGATGCTCAACCTGCCGTTCGGGCAGGGGGAGGCCGTCACCCCGATGCAGATGGCGAACGTGTACGCGGCGATCGCCAACGGCGGGATCCTGCGCGCCCCGCACATCGTCAAGACGATCGGCGGCAAGTCGCAGACGCTCCCCCGCGGACACCGCATCGTCTCGACGAGGACCGCCGCCGAGATCCGCGACATGCTCCGCGGCGTCCTCGGCGACGGCGGGACCGCCTCGGGCGCGGCGATCCCCGGCTATGACCTGGCGGGCAAGACGGGCACGGCGAACGTGGCGGTCGACGGGCGGTACTCAAAGTCGCAGTACGTCGCGTCGTTCATCGGCATGGTGCCGGCGGCCGACCCGAAGCTGGTCGTCGCGGTCGTCGTCGACGACCCACACGGCAACATCTACGGCGGCTCGGTGGCCGCCCCCGCCTTCCAGAAGATCGTCGGCTGGGCGGTGCCCTACTTCGGAATCAACCCGAACCCCGACCACGTTCGGACCGGCTCCTGACGGGCGGCTCGGTCCCTAACGCCGTGCTCGCCGCCGCGAGGAAGCGGTCCGGGTCGAGGCGGCGCCCGCGGAGTTCCGGTCGCGCCGTCGAGGACCCGCGCCGCTCCAGACGGGCCGTCGGGAACCCGCGGTGCGGATCGACGCGCTGGGCGCCGGAGACGAAACCGAGGCGTAGGTCGTGCCGATCACCATCGGCGTGAGGTAGATCACCTGGGTGGAGGTCCAGGTCTTGCTTCGGTAGATCCCCATCTTCAGGTAGTTGGGATCGACTCCGGTCACACCGTCGACGGTTGCGTCGTTCATGGTCTGGGTCGGCTGCTGGTCGACCACCAGCTGGCCGTTCACGTAGACCGTCGCCCAGCCGGTCGATGCGCTGTCGGAGAAATCCAAGCCGACGACGAAGTGCGTCCAGGTTCCGGGGACGATCGGTCCCAGGTCAGCGTCGGAATGCTGGCCGCCGAGCACGAATCGGTTGCCGGCGATCGACATCGCGACCGGCGGCGAGCCGCTGTTCAGGCCCTTCCACTGGGTGAAGTCGAACCAGTTCTTGTAGCTCGTCGCGGTCGGGAACCCGACGGGAAGGTAGATGCTGAACGAGTACCAGCGGATCGAGCCGACGGGATCCGGCCATTCGCTCGCCGGCACGTCGCGCCCGGCGTAGCGACCGTAGATCTCGACGCGGTTGGCCAGGTAGCCGCCCGTATCGGTCACGTCGCCGTCGGCGACGCCGGGGGAGGTGTAGTACGGGTCGAGCTGGAAGCGGACGACGTTGCCCGACGGGAAGTTTGGGTCGCCGGGCGAGCCCGGCGGGGCGGTGAAGGCGACCCGGCTGTCCTGCGGAACCCCTTGATCGGAGGGAACCTGCGCTGTATGCCAGCCGGTGGCCGGTACGGCGGTCGAGTCGCCGGAGGAGGGATACGTCGGGTCGAACAGGACTTGGCCACCGGCGCCCGTCGGAGTGGTCGTCGCCTGTCCGACCGTCGTGGTCGGCGTTGGGGAAGTCCTCGCCGGGACGGTCTTCGTGGCCACGGGAGCGCTCGTCGTCTTTGTGACCGGAGTGCTTGTCGTGGTCGTCCTAACCGGGGTGGTCGGGGAGACGCTTACCGGGGCCGCGCGGGCCGGCCGGCGGTGCCGAGCCGGTCGGGCGCGATCGCGCGCCGCGTCTCGACGGAGGGGACGGTGCGTAAAGCGAATGCGAGGGCAGGTCCGGCGGCGATCCGCATGGCGGCGGTGATGGTGCGCACAGGCGTGGCGCGCGGCCGAGTCGGCGCGCGAGACGCCGGCGCTTGCGGTGATGCCGAAAGTCGCTGCGCAGCATGCCGCGAGCAGGCGCAGGGCAATGGATGAGAGAAGGAGGCGGGACACACCACATGCGTCGGCCCTCGACGTTCGTTCCGGGAGCGGAACGACCCGGCCGTCGGACGATCGTCCAACCGGGTGTCCGGTTCGCTTGGACGGCGAGGCCCCGCGCCGGAATGCGGCCATCGGTTGCAGACCGAGCGGTCGCGACCCGTCCCTCCGCGTCGCCGAGCACTTCCTCGGACGACGTCTGAAGCCTGTCCCGTGGCTTACGGTCGGCGGCGGAGTTGATGGCCGACGCTCACGTTTTGGGTTTACGCTCCCCGCCGTGCGTGCGGTGCAGACGCGGACGGCGCCCGGCCGGGGCGCGGGGTTGTCGATGCAGGTCGGGCACTTCCGTCCGTGGCGCGCCGAGCGTTGTGCCTGATGCTCGTCATGGTCGTGGAATCCCTCGCGGTCGGCATGGGAGTCACCGCCGCCCGGACCTCCGGGAGTCCGGCCGGCATCCGCTGACGCGACCCCATAACGATTCTCGATCGTGGGAAACAGTTCGTGGACCGGCACGGGGCAGCCACTCCGCCTGCTCGGCGTCGATCGCGGAGGCATAGAGGCAGCCTGCGTGAAGGGCACCGGATACATGACGGGACCCGGGGACGCGACGGCGGCGTCCGAGATCGCCGCCGGGCACGCCAACCAGTGCGCATCCCGAGCAACGAGGACTGCTGGCTGGGAATCAACCGCCTGCCCGCCTACGGGACCGCGCCGGCCTGCGAGTAGGCGATCGAAGCCTACGTGGCCGATCTGAACGCGGTCGGGATCTACGCCATCCTCGACCTGCAATGGAGCGCGCCCGGGACAGTCCCGGCGACAGGTGCGGCCCCGATGCCCGACGATCACTCCGCGGCGTTCTGGTGGTCGGCTGCTACGGCCCCTGCTGGCAGAGCGCCGTGGCGCCGGTCAGCGCCGTGGTTTCCGTGACCACCGCGCTCTAAGACCACCTCTCAGCCCTGGCGAACAAGCGCTGAGCCAGCGTCCGGGGTTACCGGTCGGTCTCGGCTCGGGTGGAAGCTCTACTAGGCTGCAGGAACTTCCGAACGGGGCCAGCGGAAGGTCATGCCGGTGAGCGATTCGAGCTCGGTGCGATCGGCCGCGAACCGCTCTCGGAGTTGCGCTGCGAACGGCGGGTCGATGGCGTCGTAGTCCCGCGTGTTGTGCGGGCGCAGGTTGCGAGGACGGTGCGGGCGAACGCCGAGCCACTCCTGGACCTGCGTGAGCGTCCCCGCCGGGTCCTCGAACAGACGCTCGCTCTCGAGGATGAGCAGCTGTTCGCGCCCAAAGTAGTCATACCATCGTTGGATCTGCGGGGCGTACAGGCCGCGGCTCACGTACGAGTAGCGGCGATGGATGCGCGAGTTCGCCGTCGGATCGCGCTCTAGCCGCTCATGCTCGGCCGGCAGTTGCGCCTGCTCGATCTCGAGGGCCTCGGCAAAGGGGAGCGTCTCCCTGCCGTGCGCCCGGGCGTGGTGGTAGTGCGAGTAGGCGCGCGCGACGGGGTCGCGAAGCAGCGCGATCAGCTTCGCATCCGGGATCAGCGCGCTCATCCGCTGCGGCGCCCGCGGATGGAAGAGGTAGTACGGGGAGCTCTCGATCGCGAACCGGAACCTCCCCCTTAGCGGGAAATGCGCGCGGTACCAGAGCACGGAGTGTGCGCCATCAGGCTGGTCGAAGTAGCGCACCTCCTTCGTCTGGGAGCCCCCGATGTCGGGATGCTCGTCGAGGTACGCGTGAAGTGAGGTGGTGCCACACTTCTGCGCGCCGATGATCACACAGGTGGGCAGCATTCGCGCCGGGGCGGTGCTCACCCTAATCGCGCGCCGAATGCCCCACCCCGGGCGAAGCGCGCGGTCAACCGCGTTCCACGCCCCCATCGCTCAGGTCGCGACCGGCTCCATCGGGAGCTCGACAGGCACGGGCACGGGAATCTGCGCCGGGAACGTCGTCGGCGCGGTGTCCGGGCTGGGGAGCGCGGCGATCCCCAGCAGCGCCCACATGAGCGCGTTCGGCATCACGTAGACAAGTGGGACGAACGCCGCGTTGATCGTCCAGTTGATCACGGCCGCGAACGCGAACATCCGCCAGGACGCGAGATCGCGCGCGCGGGACCCCTTGAGCGCGTCTCCGATCGCAAGCAGGTTCGCGATCAGCCACAGGCCCCCGCCCAGGAGTCCGAGCTCCGCGAACTGGCTGAGGTACACGTTGTGGACGACACCGACGTAGGTGAGCGGGTATGAGTTGGCCTCCTGGTAGTACGGGATGCTCTTGACCCCGTAGGTGCCCCAGCCCGAGCCGAACAGAGCGTTGGCCTCGAACAGTCGAAGCGCGGCCCGATCGGAGTTGAGCCGGTCCCACACCGGACGCTGATCGCTCGCGCGGCTCGAGGCCAGCGAGGACAGCCCCGGAACAAGCGCCATCACGACGAGCACGACGACCGCGATGCCGAGAATGCCGGGCACCGCGTAGCGACGCAGCCGCGGGTGCCACACCATCGTGAACAGCACGGCCGCCGCGCAGCCGATCCACACCGCCCGGGTCACCGTGCCGAAGGTCCCGATCAGGCAGAAGAGGACGATGATCGCGCAGAACGCGCGGAGCACGAGCCGACGCGTCCGGAGACCAACCCAGGCGACCGCGAACGCGGTGCTGAAGAGGGCGAATCCCTCGGGCGAGGCTTCGAGGAACGGCCCTCGCACCCGATCGTTGTGGATGCCGAGCGAGGGATTGAGGATGTACTTCGGGAGCACGAGCGTGTGGATGTGCAGTGTCTCCCCGAGCGCGCCGATCCCGAGGTAGACGCCGAGCGCGAACAGTCCCCAGAGGAGGATCACGCGGTCTCGGGGGGTGCCGAAGATGACGGGCGCCAGCGCAAAAAGCGCGTACGGCACGACCCCAAGCGAGGTGAGGATCTCGAAGAGGTCGCTCTTGTTCGAGAGCGTTCCCGACCAGAGGGCCGATATCACGGCGTAGGTGATCATCAGGGCGAGCACGAGGTGGATGGGGCGCAGCGTGAAGCGCTCGGGATGCCGAGAGCTCCATGCCCGATAGACCGCCGCCGCGATCGCCATCGCCATCACGACGTCGTCCAGGCCGAACGGGATGTGCATGTACTTCCAGTTGCCGGAGAAGACCGTGAGATCCAGTGCGATCGTGGCCAGCAGCGACGGACGCACCGTCTTGATGGCGATCACGGCGAGGCCGGCGAGGGCGACGCCAAGGATGCCGAGCATCAGCAGGCCGGGGCCACCCCCGACCTTGGTGCTGATGCTCGAGATCGCGGCGAGCCCGCTCGTGCTCATCCGGCGTCAGCGGGAATCGGCGCGCGCCGCCGGTGTCCAGCGGGGATGATCAACGCGATCAGCACGCCGAGGACGAGACCCGCGGCGAGACCAAGCGCGACGTAGCGCTCAAGGTAGCTCCGCTTGTCGCTGGAGGCGTTCACGGCAGGCTGGATGACGGTGAGCGTGCGGGCCTCGGTCTGTGGCGTGTTGCCGGTGATGAGGGCCTGGTACTGTGTGCTGTAGGCACCCGCCAGCGCCTCCGCCTCAGCGGCCGCCGTCTGGGCGTTCTCCAGTGCAGACTGGCTCGCGGTCTTCGACTTGCGGAGGGCAGCCAACTTCTGCTGGGCGATCGACACCTCCCGGGCGTAGCGACGGAACGTCCGGAGCGCCTTCGCGGCGTCGGCGGTTGTCGTGTTCAGCGACGCGACCGTCTGCTGGGTCTGCTTCGTCGCCGCGTCGACGAGCCGAATTGCCGCAGCCTTCGTCGGCATCGTGGCCGAGATCGAGAAGATCGTGCTGTTCGGAACGGCGGTGGCGGTGACGGCGTTCGCCGTCGCGGCTTCGGTCATGTGCTGGGACCGAGCCAGGGGCGCCAGCACCGCGCCGCTGCGGACGGTGAGCGCGTAGGAGTCGGCGAGCGTTTGTGCGGCCTGGACGAAGCCCGGCACCGACTGGGTGCGGTAGTCAACCGAGCCGACTGTCAGCTTGGTCGTCGCCGTGTATTGCGGCGTGCGCTTGAGACCGAGATATCCGCCGGCCGCGCCGAGGATGACCGCGAGCACGATCGGCAGCCACCAGAGCCGCTTCAGCTTGCGTCCCAGCCAAGGCTCGACGACCGGCCGCTGGTCAAGCCAGGGAGCCGGGCGCGGAGCGGAGGGAGGTGTTGAAACCGTCACGCCTTCTCCAGTTCTTGTGTTGTTCGACGATCAGCTGCCAGGCAGCGATGAAGCCCCGAGCGGATCGTAGGCCATCGCACTAATTCAGGTTCCTGAACTGGACGTTTGTTCGACCGCATCGTCCCCACCTTCGCGCGCCACCAGCCCCATCAGCGACACCAGCCGCCGTTCGATGGGACGACTGACGATAACGGATGAAGGTGGGGAGAAGATGAGGGCGGCGGCTCGGCGCACCGGCGCCTCATCCCGACGGTCCTCCAGGATCTCTCCGCCGCGGCGCGGCAATGGCCGGTCGGCTGGCCACGAACTCACCACGACACGCGGGCTGCCGTCGGGGCCGTATGCGCGGGCCCGCCGTTTCATCTGGCGGCGCCATCCCCAGATCCCGAGCACGCCGATGACCCGCTGGGGATTGGCGAACAACGCCGGCACCGCTGCCCGCGCACGCTCTCGACTCCCGTCGCGCAGTGCTCGACGCAGGTCGTCCCAGGCACGAACGCCAAGCCGCCGCTCGGCGCGGACGCGATCGCCCGATTCGCGGAGCACCCTGCCAACGATCGCCCGCTGCGCGGCGCTCGGTCCGGAGGCATGCGAGGACTTGCGTCCCTCATGCACGGTCATGAGGACCGTGACGTCCGGCAGGGCGACTCCAGTGGTGTGCGCAAGAAGTCGCATCCAGAGATCGAAATCCTCGGCCCAGCGCAGGGATGTGTCGTAGCCGCCGACCGCGCGAACGGCGTCCCTGCGGACGAGCGACCCGCTGGCCACGACGATGTTCTCGGGCCAGAGCAGGCTGCCCGGCCCGCTCAGCCGGCGCGGCCGGTGGAACGGCGGGCCGATCACCCGCGTGGGCTTCCCCTCCCCGGTGATGAGCAGTGCGGAGGTGCTGACCAGATCGTGGGAGTCGCGTGCGCGCCACGCGGTTTCCAGGTGGGCGGGCAGCCAGCGGTCGTCGGAGTCGAGCAGGGCAAGCCACTCCTGGCTTGCGGCCGCGACTCCGGTGTTGCGAGCGGCCGCCGCACCCCGGTTGTGGTCGTGGCGCAGGACGCGGCAGCCGAGGCGTTCGGCGACCTCGGGGGTTTCGTCGGTCGAACAGTCGTCGACGACGAGGATCTCGGCGGGGGCGACAGTCTGGCGGCGGACGCTCGCGAGCGCCCGCTCAAGCAGGACTGGGCGATTGTGCGCCGGGATGATGACCGAAACCGGCACCGTCGCAGGTCCGCTCATGGCGCGGCACGCTCACCAGGTAGCGGAGAGTCAAGCGTCCAAAACGCCGGTCCGCCTCCCTCCAGCCGATCGGGCTGCACGTCGCCGCCTCCCCGCAGCAGCCTCCATAGCCGTGCCGCCTGCTCCTCTCGCAGGAGGTCGACCGCGCGCCGATCGTCGCACTGGGGCAGTCGCCGGACCGTCGCCCACAGATACCCGGTGCCCAACGTCAGGCCCGCGAGCACCGGGGGATGCTCGCGAACCGAGCGGTAGGCGACCCGAAGCACGATCCCATGCCACCGATAGCCCATGTATCGGGCGCCACGTCCCTCCTCCCACCGTGCTCGGCGCCAGTGCTGTTTGGAGCCTCGCGGCTTGTAGTGCAGGACGCCGAGTTCGCTGAGCGGCAGCACCCGCCAGCCGCGGCTGCGGGCGGCGTACTCGTCGATGCCGTCCCAACCCATCGATTCGCGCAGGCCCCCGATCTCCTCCAGGCACTGACGGCGGTAGCTCTTGATCGCCCCATGCACGGTGTGACGCCCGACGGCGTCGGGGACCCAGCGATCCCCCTCCGGGACGTAGACGGTGCCGCCCACGATCCCGGCGCGCGGCTCCCGGGCGAAGACGGCGAGGACCCACTCGAAGTAGTGGGCGGGGAGATGGAGGTCCCCGTCGAGCTTGACCACAACGTCGCCCGGGCGCTCCACGTGCGAGAGTCCGTCGTTGAAGGCCCGGACGATCGGAGCGCCGCGTTCGCGCGTTACGCGGCGCGGTCGATGGACGACCGTGATCCAGTCGTGGGCGGCGGCCAGGCGCTCGGCGAGTTCCGGGGTCGCGTCGGTCGAGCCGTCGTCGACGATCACCCAGTGGCGAGGCCTCAGCGTCTGTGCGACCAGCGAGCGGGCGGTGGTGGCCAGGAAGCGGGCCTCGTCGCGAACCGGCGAGACGACGGTGTAGCTCGGAGCGCTCCCGGTGGGGTCGCTCATTGGATGTAGCCATCGGTGTCGGCGAGATCCTCCACCATCCGCTCGGGATGGCCCGCGGTCATCCCCCGACGGTGGGTCCAGCCCTCTCCGGGGTATGTCGGCGCGTCCTCCAGGCGCGCCGCGTGACGCTCTACGTATTCCTGCGTCGTCATGATCTCACGGGCCGGCGCTCCGACCGCGACCATGCCGGGGGCGATGCTGCGGCTGACGACGCTGCCCGCGCCGATGATCGCGTCGTCGCCGATCGTGACTCCGGGCAGGATCACCGCCCTAGCGCCGACGAACACCCGTGTCCCGATCCGCACACGCGCAATGCGCGTGTAGCCGATGTGTCGCTTGGTCGAGGCGTCGTGGGCAAGGACCAAAACCTCGGGACCGAGTGTTGTCCGGTCCCCGATCTCGATCAGATGGCAGTGCGCAGGGTCGAGCACGACGTCGCGTGTGATGTTCACTCCGCGGCCGAGCACGAGGCCGCGCTCGACGAGTTCATCGAGCGGCGGGTATCCACGTACCTTCGTGTAGATCATCCCCCTGAGGCGCCGCATCCAGCGGCGCTGGCGAACCCGAGTCACGCGGTGCGGACACCGCCCTTCGTGCCGGGCATGGGCGGCAGCATACCGGCACCGCGCGCGTCGTGAAACAGCCCAACGAGGATTCGAGCCTGCTCGGAGACGTCGAAGCTCCTCCACACCGCCTCACGGCCGGCGATGGCCAGGCGCTCGCGCAGCGCCGGCTCGCGAACCAGCCGCTCGATCGCCTCGACGAGTTCGTCGGTCCGGGACGGCGTCGTCAACACGCCGGAGACGCCGTCCTCGATGAGCTCGGGAACTCCCGCGATGCGGGAGGCGACGACCGGCACCCCGAGAGCCATCGCCTCCATCGCCACGACCGGGACTCCTTCGGCGAAGCTCGGGAGCACGAAGACCGTCGCGGCGCGCAGGCGAGCGGGCACCTCGTCCTGGCTGAGCGCGCCCGTCAGGGCGACGATGTCCTCAAGCTCGAGCTCGGCGATCCGCCGCTGGAGCACTGGACGCTGAGGCCCCTCGCCGATGATCTCGGCGGTCACCTCCAGGCCGCGGGCGCGGAGCTCGGCGACCGCGTCGATGAGCAGCAGCTGCCCTTTGACCGCGACGAGCCGGCCAACCGTCACCAGCCGTGCCTGTGGCGGCTCGGTCAGGCGCGCGCCGGGACTTCTCCCATAGCTTGCAGGGTCTACGCCGCAGTGGACCACGTGGAGCCGCTCCCAACTCGCTTCGGGCGCAAGGGACATGAGCTGGCTGCGCGCGAAGTCGCTGATACACGCCACGAACCGCGCGCTCTGGACCTTGTCGGACAGGCGATGTTCCCTGACGTTCCAGAACTCGGCCGGGCCGTGCATGGTGAAGCTCCAGCTCCAGGGATCCTCAGGCTGCCGTGCGGCGCCCATCACGGCTGTGAGCAGGGCCACGTCGGACGCGACGTTCGCAAAGTGGGCGTGGACGTGACGGATCGATCGGCGAGCGCATTCGTCGTGGAGCAGGATCGCCTCGGTCAGGTAGAACAACTGCCACAGCGCAGAACGGGCGCCCGGCCGACGCATGCGCCAGGCCTCACGGACGCCGGCGACGAGCGCTGTGCGCCCCGGCCCGGAGGCGACCAGGCGTCCGATCGCCCTCGCGAGTCGCACGGGGGTGGTCGGGAGCAGGTGATGGGTGCGCGCGGCCTCGGTGCGATCGGCGTCGGAGAGAAGATCCGCCGTGGCTGTGCGCCTCACGCTGAAGGTGTGTACGTCGAGCCCGAGGCGACGCAGCGCGACCACCTCGCGCAGGACGAAGACGTGCGAGATCGCGGGATAAGCGGAGCAGATATAGGCGATCGGAGCGCCCGCGACGGTGTCTCCCGTCGATGACAACGCTCTAGCTGGTGAGGGCGTGAGTCTCGTCTCTCACGCTCGCTGGCCCCATGCGCGACGCATGGCGAGATCGTAGCGGTGCTGTGATAGTTCTTGTGCGATGATCGCGCCCCGACATGCCGCGACTGGTGCTGCGCGGGTATCGATGCTCGCCGCCGTGATGGGCGTGATTCTCGTCGGCTGCGGCGGCTCCGGCAATGGTCACCACGGCCGGTCGTCGGCCGTCACGACGACCGGCGGACCGACCCCGACGAGATCGAACTGTGACCTCAAGGTGTCCCCGAAGCGAGTGAAGGATGGCTACCGGGGCCTGATCTTCGAGACCCGATACGGATCGAAGACAGGTGCGCCCGCGATTCGCGGCTGTTGGCAGAAGGTCCAGGTTCCGGTGAGCGCGGGGCGCAAGCAGTACAGTCGCATTCGCCTGGTTCCGGCGCCGGGCAGCCGCGCCGACCGATATCGGCCCTCTGGGTCGGTCATGCGGGTCGAGTTGCGGCCGTTCGATCACGGGGGTCTCCACGGCGACGTCACCCAGACGAGCGGCTACCGCGCAAGTCGAGCCGAGGTCTATGCCAGGTTTGGGAGCTCGGGCACGGCGCCGACCGACTGGCCCGACCCCGTCGGCTCCACGCGGTGGTACTCCTGGGCGATGTATCTCCCGCCGAACTTCGCGGAGAGCCGGGACCCGAGCCACTGGCTCGATCTCACGCAGTGGAAGGGCGAGTACACGGGCTCGCCCGCGGTCGCGCTCGGGGTCGCCGGGCGGCAGCTGGTTCTCGACGGCAAGCACATCAATCATCCGCTCGCGGCTCTGGTCAGAGGCCGCTGGATCGCGCTGCGCGTCGGTATCCACTTCTCCCCGGTCAAAACCATCGGTTGGATCACCGTGGCGATCGACGGACGTGTGGTGCTGCCTGTGACTCACGGCGCGACGATGAACCACTACATGAAGAACGGTCGATACATCGTTGATCCCTCCTATCTCAAGCAGGGGATCTACCGCTCTGACTCCTGGAACCAGACGCAGGTGGCATATTTCGGTCCGGTTAAGATCGGCACCACCGCTGCGTCAGTCGGCTGAGTACACGCCCGGCGTCATCCACATCGCCTTTTAGCATCAGCGCGCGATGAACTTCGTCGACCTCATGGGCACGCGATTCGCGGCCGTGACGGAGGCAGAGGCCGCGGCATGGATCGTCGAGCAGTGGCGGGTCGGGGAGGGTGGCTGGGTGAGCACGCCGAACACGCACCAGCTGAGGCTCCTCTCCCGCGAGCGCGATCTCCGGGCGCTCGTCGCCCGCGCCTCGCTGGTCGTCGCCGACGGCATGCCGCTGATCTGGGCGAGCGCGCTCCAGGCCACCCCTCTGCCAGAGCGGGTCGCCGGATCGAGCCTCGTCTGGAGTCTCGCCCGTGAGGCGGCGCGCGCACGGGCGCCGCTGTTCTTGTTGGGGGGTGATCCGGGCGTGGCGGAGCGGGCCGCGGCGCGGCTCGAGGCGGAGATCCCAGGGATCATGATCGCCGGAACGCATTGTCCGCCGCTCGGGTTCGAGCGCGACGAGCGCGAGCGGGCCGAGATCATCGACCGCCTGCGGTGCGCTCGGCCGGCGATCGTCTACGTCGGGCTGGGATTTCCGAAGCAGGAGCGGCTGATCATCGATTTGTGCCCGTTCCTTCCGGCCACCTGGTTCCTCGGGATCGGCATCAGCCTGAGCTTCATCTCGGGCGACCAGCGGCGCGCGCCGGCGTGGGTGCAGAAGGCAGGCCTCGAATGGGCGCACCGTCTCTCCCGCGAGCCGGGCCGGCTGTTCCGTCGGTACGTGATCGAGGGGATCCCCTTCACGGTCCGCCTGCTATTCGCCTCCGCCCGCCGACGGCTCGCAGCATCCCCATGAGCGCGCGGAGGTCGCGGGACGACTCTCCGTCGGGAGAGCCGTGCCTCGACGCACGCAATAAGGGTGGTCTCAGCCGACGTACCGAGTGAACTGACTATGGCTGAGCTGTGGACGGCCGCAGTCGTGGATCCAGGGCAGGCCCACCCCGGTCCGCCGCTCGGCGGACCGATCGCACGCCGTGAATCGCACACGCCCTCCAGCAGGCACGTCTACTGCGATGCTACCACTGACCTTGACGGTCGAGCGTCCGACCCGGTTTGGCTTCACTTGTGCGACCCGCTTCTCCGTCCGGACCTTCGCGGTGGCGGCGCCGACATACAGGTACACCGGCTCCGACAGGACGAATCGGTAGTCTGAGGCCGGCACGCGGATGATCAGCGCATAGTGCAGCTGCTGCCGACCGGGGGGCGGGCCCGGGATGCAGAGGCTGCAGCTGAAGCGCGTCACATCGAGGTGCACATAGACCCGAACCGGGCGACTCGCTTGAGTTGCGACCGTGCCTGTGCTGACCTTGTAGGTGGTGGCGATCCCCGGCACCGGCGAGAAGTGGAACCGTCCATCACGGACGCGAGTACGCGCGACCCGCTTGTAGGTCGAGTCACCGAAATGTCGCGCGTAAAGGGTGACCCTCCCGGGGGGAGCGGTCCCGGTCAGGCTGACGTGCTGATCGAAGACGACGAACGTGCTGGCGGCGCGGAGAGTCGGGGCGAAGCCGGTCCGGGAGAGCGCCACCGAAACGACGGCGCCAAGGGCGACCAGCGTCACTGCGACGCCCACGAGTGCGGCACGCGTCCTGCGACGTGACCCGCGGCCGCGAGCCTCGCCCGCGCGTCGGTCCTGCAGTGACCCGATGCCCATCTCACACCCCCGCGATCGCGTTGTGATCTCCAGCCCCGTCAGCTGATGCTAGCCGATCTGCCTAGCCTCCGGGACTGATGCCTCCGTCGGGCCTGACGAGCGGCCGTCGCGTGGTCGCAGCCGGCGCGCCGACGGTCCCAGAGCCTTATCATGATCCCGGATCGGGCGGAGTGGATGCTGGACACCTCGTCGAGTACGCTCCAGCTTCTCCGGCCAAGTCTCTCCACCGGTCGGGAGTACGTCCAGCGCAATCGCGTGCAGCGCCTCGAGCGCGGCGAACTGCGGGGGCCGGGCCCAGAACGGAGCGAGCCACGTGCGCAGATGCCGTTCGATGAGGGAGCATTCCCGGACGGCCCGAAGGTCCCGTGCCCAGATCCGGAGTGGCAGCGGATCCGAGCCGCGCGACATCAGGGCGTCGCTCGCCGCGAGCGTCGTTTTCCAGAGTCGGGACACCCGCCGGCGCCGGGCCAGCTGGGCAAGCGCCTGCCGATCCACGCCGTCCGCGACGAGCGCGATATCGACGAGGTCAAGCGCTCGTCGCAGCGGCAGGGAATGCCAGGAGTGACAGGCGAGGATCAGCGCATGGTCGATCGGATCCGGAAGCCAAATTGCGGGAGCTGGACCCGGCCGGCCGCGTCCGCGCAGCTCACCGAACGACGGAGACGGGCACCAATTCACCCACGGTGCGCGCGAGTGGATCTCGACCTTGAGGGTCTCACGTCCGGGGAGCTCGAGCGGCTCCAAGTGGTGATGACCATCGAAGAAGCCTTCCTCGAAGCCGGCGACTCGCCGAAAGCCCGCGGCGAGGAGCTGGCGCTGCGCACGCACGGGATCGGCCGCGAAGAGATCGAGGTCTCCGAACGGGCGCAGCGCGCGATCTGGATAGTGACCGGCCGCCGCGATGCCCTTCAGCACGATGATGTCCTGGTCGATGATCTCCGAGATCGTTCGCAGGATCTCGTCGGCAACGTGCACCTGCCAGACGGCGAACAATTCCTGCCGCGCGAGCTCGTCGGGGATCTCGCGCGCTCTCGCACGCCAGAGGCGGGCGGCGATGAGGTGGAGACCGTGACTGTGGAGATCCGAGAGCGAGCGGGACCGGTCAACCAGGACGCCGACCGCGTGCCAGACCTCGGGCTCCTCGAGTATGTCAGCGGCCGTCCCGGCGTCGCTCCTGAGCATGAGCGCCGAGCATACCCACACATGTGTCAGCAGTCCCAGCTGTCGGCATAAGAGTTCAGGAGGTTTGGACAGCGCTCAGCATCATTGATTCGACGCGTCTTTCTGCGGGCGCCGGTGCCGATTCCGCGCCAGGCGGTAGACGAGTGCGGTCCTGCGGCCCGCCTCCGACCACGAGTGGGCGTGCGCGGCGCGCAGGGCAGCCTCCGCCTGCTCGGGGCCGCGACGTGAGCGGACGCGCGTAAGCGCGTCGCGGAGATCGTCGTCGCTGCCGTCGAAGAACTCCACCGCGGGGGGAGCGAATAGCTCGCTCACGGTGCCGGAGCGGGGCGCGACGACCGGCACGCCGTGCGAGAGGGCGAGCATCAGGGCCCCGCTGGAGAACACGTCCCGGTAGGCAATGACTGCCGCGTCGGTCGCCGCGTGGATCGACGCGACGAGTTCGTCGGGAACGTGCCCGGGTCTGAGCAGGATGCGGGGGTCCTTCGCGGCGAGTGTGTCCAGACGGGCGGCCTCCTCCGAGTCGACCGCGTTGCCCACGATGAGCAGTCGGGCGTCCTCATCGGGCAGTCGGCCGAATGCCTCTGCGAGATGCGTCAGGCGCTTGTACCTGCGGATCTGCCCGAAACACAGATACACGTATGCGTTGCGGGGAACGCCGAGCCGGTCACGGAAGGCGTCGGGTGACTCCGCGGCGGGTGGATGAGCACCGACGTAGTTCGCGTGCGGGATCACGTGGATCGATCGTCGCCGCGCTCCGCGGAACGTCGTCCTGACCCGCGCGGCAGCGTAGTCGGAATGCACGATCACCTCGTCGCAGAGAAGGTACGTGGCATGAGCGATGAACCGCTGTATGCGCGGACGACTCGCCTCGTGGGGCATGAGGTTGTGGACGGTCCAGATGATGCCGACGCCGCGCGTGCGGAGGACGAGCAGGCTTGCGAGGAGCCGGGTGGTGCGCACGAGCGTGCGGACCCACCCACCGATCGATCCGCCTTCGACGGTGACGATGTACTCGAGCCAATGCAGATGGACGACGTTGGCCTGTCGCTGGCGCAGCGCCCACCTTGTGCGCAGACGCTCGGTGTGCGCGGCATGGATGCCGGCGGCCTCCGTCGCGCGCTCCAGCAAGGCGGGAAAGCTCGCCGGCTGGGAGGGATCGACAGGTGGAAACTGAGCCACCCGGATGACGGATTCGTCCATTGGCGCGTGGCGATCAGAGGAATGGGAGGGCGGCGCGACGACGCTCGGCCGGCGCGAGCATCTCGTGCAGTCGATCGCGTTCCGAGGGTTCGAACAGGCGGACGAGGCGCTCTGCGTTGCGGTTGACGAGCGGCGCCGTGATCCCGGCCTTCCACGGCTCGTCGGCGCTCACTCGGTCGGCCGGGCCGGTGTAGCCGCTGCACATGCGCTCGACGGTCGGCCCGTCGTGTTCGAGCTCGAGCGCTGCGCAGAGCGCCGAGATGACGGCCGCGGGGTCGGACACGAGTCGTTCATAGGACACGAATAGGTGCGCCGGGTCCCCCGCGTGGCTCGCCGAGAGTTCGACGTCGCGGCTCCACCGCGCGGCGCACGCCTCGATGTCGCGCTCGCCGCCCCACTCCCCGGGATAGTCCCGGGTCACCTGGACTAGCGAGGCGACCGTCGGCGCCCCGGCCCGCACCATGTGGACGAACCGTGCGCCCGGAACCAGGCGCGAGATGAGATCCACTCGAGCCAGGTGGGTCGGGGTCTTCTCGACCCACATTCGTGCGCCCGCGGTGCGCGCCGCGCGGTCGAGAGCCCCGGTGAACCAGCGTGCGTAGGCTACCTCGGTCCGAGGCAGGAGGCCCTTTCGCGGGGCCCGGGGGGCGACGCCGAGCGACACCACGGATCGGCATGCCTCGGGCGCACCCTCGGCCGCCAGGCCGAGACGATGACGCCTGCCCTCCAGGTTGAACGCCTTCACGAAGAAGAACGTCTCCGGGAACGAGAAGACGCCCGGATGCGCGAACAACATGCTCTGCAGCAACGTCGTGCCCGATCGGGGACAGCCGACGAGGAACGTCCGGGAGAGGTCGTCTCGCCGGCGATGGCTCCACTCGCGCGGATCAAACACGAACCGACGAATCAGGCGACCGAGTACCCGAGTCTCGATGCGAGCCCGTGAGTGGCGCGGTCCAACATCGTCGCCTCAAGCGGCGACAGCGACCTGCGACCGTCCCCTTGCGACCCTTTGATGCCCTGCTCGAGGACCGAGCGGTCGACCGGCGACCCGAGCAGTCGGTCGAGCTGATCCAGCGCCTCCGAATCCGGCACGAGATCCTCATAGCGAATGAGCGTCGCGCCGAGCGCATCCTCGTAGGCCAGGAAGCTCTCGGCGAGCCGTCGCCACAGTCGGCCGTAGGCATACGGGGTGCGGACCTGCGAGCGCGGCCACCGCTCGAACCAAGTGGGTCGGTCACTGTACGAACGGTACGCGGCATGCGGATCCCGTACGAGGAACAGAAAGCGGGAACGGGGGAACAGCATTTGCAAGTACAAGCCGTACTCCGCGGACAGCCGGACCTCCTTCAGTCCCCATCGGAGGCCGGCGTGCTCCGGCGGTGGGGAGAGCAGCTCGCGCACGAACGCGCGGTGTGCGTCGACGAGCCTGCCGACCGGCGGGTAGAAATTCGCAATCCACTGTGCCGACAGTTCTGTTGGGTCGTCGGCGGACCGGTACAAATACTCCGCGGGAGGCCATCCCGTGCCGAACGGGATGAGTGACTCCGCGAGCCGGCGCACGCTGTCGGTCTGGTGATACGGCTCGCCCCAGATGAAATACCGGTTGGTCGACACGACCAGGCGCTGCAGCAACGTCGAACCGCTGCGCCAGCCGGCGGAGAAGATGAACAACGGCTCGTCGTTCGGCGCCGGCTCGTTACGGCCGATCCGGTTCGCCACCGCCGCCACCGCGGCGGCGATCCCCGGCAGATTGCGCTGCAGTCGCTGGTGCGAGTACACGGTCGAGGGACGCCCAACCACCGTCTCCGCGCGGGTTGCCCGCGCGAGCCGATCGGCCGCATCCTTCATACCGGCGAGATCCTTCACGACGTCAGACTCCTGGTCGGCCTTCCCGTGGCCGGTCTGCAGTCACCCGGGGCTCGCCGACGCCGAGGCGAAGCCCGACGCGAACCGGTAGTAGTCGTTGGAGTCACTGAGCTCCTGCAGGGTCGCAAACGCATCGAGCTTGCCGCCGAGGATCACCATGACGCGATCGCAGATCGACAGCGTCGACATCCGGTGGGCGATGATGAACAGCGTCATCTGATCCTGCAGCGCCTCGAGCGATTGCTGAATGAGCGCCTCCGAACGCGGGTCCAGCGCGCTCGTCGGCTCGTCGAGCACCAGGACGCTTGGGTTGGACACGAGCGCACGCGCCAGACAGATACGCTGCTGCTGGCCTCCGGAGACAGCGTCGGCGCGCGGGCCGACGATCGTGTGGTAGCCGGCGGGCCAAGCCATGATCTCGTCATGGATGCGCGCGAGGCGGCAGGCGCGCTCGACGGCGGCGTCGTCGTAGTCACGATGGAAACGGACGTTCTCCGCGACCGTGGCATGCAGGAGCTTCGGCTGCTGAGGAACGTAGGCGATGCGCTCGTGGAGGTCCGCGAGCTTGATGTCGGTCGCGTCGATCCCGTTTATCACGAAGTGGCCTGAGCGCGGATCGCGAAGGCTGAGCAGGATCTGGACGAGTGTCGACTTCCCCGCCCCGGACGGGCCCACGACGCCGATCGTCTCACCCCGCTCGACCGTGAAGGAGATGTCGCGGAGCACCGGTCGATCCGGCTGGTAGAAGTAGGTCACGTTCTCGAATGCGAGCGACTCGATCGTCTCGAGCGGGACATCGCCGCGCACCGGCGTGCTGTCGGCATATGCGTTGATCGTGTTCTGCAGGCGCTCGACAAACGGGAGCGACTGGCGGAGCGAGACCCAGAACGTCTGAACCTGCTGGCCGTAGCTCCCGGCACGCACGAGCAGCAGCACGACCGCACCGAGTTCGGAGAAATGCGACAGGTGGGAGAGGCTGACCGCGATCAGGCCGCCGACGAGGATCAGGTAGATGAGGCTCTGATAGACGTTGGGCACCCCGCGCGCCAAAAGTTGCACCCGCACGAAGAGCCCGCGAGCGACGGCGATGAAGTGGGCGACCCGATCGCTCTGGGGACCGGCGACACCGAAGACGTTCGTTTCCTCAGTCATTCGGTTGGCCTCGCCGACCGCTCCCGCGTATTCGAGCTGCGCCGCCGAGAGCTGGCGGGCGAGCCGCATCGCACGCGCGTTCGCGGGTCGCATGGCGGCGAACATCGCGGTCGCCGCAGCGAACACGATCCCGGCGGCCAGCGGGTTGAGCGTGAACGCCCCAAACACCAGGATCATGAACGTGCAGATCGCGACAATCAGCTGAGTGGTCTGCAGCGCCCCAGCGCTCGCCTGCTGGATCTGGTTGGACATCATCTCCTGGAAGTGCCCCTCCCGGTCCTGCGACTGCTTCTCCCAGGAGGCGTGGGAGTAGGCGCGCATCAGCCGGATGCGCATCGCCGCCTGGACGTCGCCGGCGATGCGCGCCGGTAGGTAGGAGGTGGGCACCTGCAGCAGGAGTCGCAGCACCGCGAGGCCGAGCCCGATGTAGAGCAGGTGGGGAGTCGAGATGTTGAGGCTGACCGGGCCGAACTTGCCGTGTGGCGGCGCCGACTTATCGACGAGCGCGGTCGCTGCGCGCGCCGCGATCGCTAGGATGCTGGCCTCGCAGACCGCAGCGATCACCGAGGCGAGGGCGAGCAGGAAGATCGCCGCCTTGCGGTCTCCGACCAGCATCGCGATCCGCTCCCATTGGGAGCGCTTCAACGTCGGGTCGGCGGCCGCAACGCGCGAGAGGTGGGTGGAGGATGGCCGGGTGGCGCTGGTCTCCGGCGATGTGACGTGTGTGGCGTGCTCGGCCATCCGATCGTTCTCCGAGTCGTCGTGCATTTCCCCGCCGCAGTGCCCCGAGCGCGGCGCCGCCAATTCCAGCGGCCTGCGCCAGCAAGATAGACGATCCTCCCCGCAAAGCAAGCGAATGAGGCATCTCGTCGGGAGCCCGATCGTTCGAGCGCCGGGATTGATCGGATTCGCAACCGGGCTTTTGATGCCGCGATGCGTGTGCTACAAAGCCAGGCAGCTGGGTCATCGATAGGGAAATCGGGTCGACCGGCTCCGGATGACGGGCAAGCATCGCGGCCGGCGCGAGGAGCCGGTGGTCGCACGGGCAACGGAAAGCAGGGACCAGGTGAACAACAGTCTTGACGCACCAGCGCCGCATGACGGTGAGTTGCCGGGGCCGGCCGACGGCTCGGGTGCAAGCGGTTACGAGGTCAGCCACCTGCGCGAGCTGGAGGCCGAGGCAATCCACATCCTGCGCGAGGTCGCCGCCGAGTTCGAGCGCCCGGTGCTCATGTTCAGCGGCGGCAAGGACTCCGTCGTGCTCCTGCGACTCGCCGAGAAGGCGTTCCGTCCGGCGCGCTTCCCGTTCCCGCTCATGCACGTCGACACCGGCCACAACTTCCCGGAGCTGATCGACTTCCGCGACCGGCGGGTGGCGGAGCTCGGTGAGCGGCTGATCGTCGCAAGCGTCCAGGACTCGATCGACCAGGGACGCGTCCAGGAGGAGACCGGCCCGCGCGCCTCCCGCAACCGGCTGCAGACGGTGACGCTGCTCGACGCGATCCGGGAGAACCGCTTCGACGCCGTGATCGGCGGCGCCCGCCGCGACGAGGAGCGGGCCCGCGCCAAGGAGCGGATCTTCTCCTTCCGCGACGACTTCGGCGGCTGGGACCCGAAGAACCAGCGCCCCGAGGTGTGGGACATCTACAACGGGCAGATCCGCAAGGGCGAGCAGGTGCGGGTGTTCCCGATCTCGAACTGGACCGAGCTCGACGTCTGGCAGTACGTCGCCGAGGAGGAGCTCGAGCTGCCCGTGATCTACTTCGCGCACGCGCGTGAGGTGTTCGAGCGCGACGGCATGCTGTACGCCGCCTCGGACTTCGCGCCCCGCCTGCCTGGCGAGGAGACGTTCGAGGCCGTCGTCCGCTACCGCACCGTCGGCGACATGACGTGCACGGGAGCGGTGCAGTCGCGCGCCTCGACGCTCGAGGAGGTCGTCCGCGAGATCGCCTCCACGCGGATCACCGAGCGCGGCCAGACCCGCGCCGACGACCGGGTCTCGGCCTCAGCGATGGAGGACCGCAAGCGGGAGGGCTACTTCTGATGGCGACGACGACCCTCGAGGAGACGACCGCCGTCAACGGCAGCCTCCTGCGAATTGCGACCGCCGGCTCGGTCGACGACGGCAAGAGCACGCTGATCGGGCGGCTGCTCTACGACTCCAAGCAGATCTTCGAGGACACGATCGAGGCGATCTCGGAGGCGAGCGAGGGCCGGGGCACCGAGCTCGACCTGTCCCTGATCACCGACGGCCTGCGGGCCGAGCGCGAGCAGGGGATCACGATCGACGTCGCCTACCGGCACTTCGCGACCCCGCGCCGCGCGTTCATCCTCGCCGACACGCCCGGCCATATCCGCTACACGCGCAACATGGTCACGGGCGCCTCGACCGCCGACCTCGCGCTCGTGCTCGTCGATGCGCGCAACGGCTTCGTCCAGCAGTCCCGCCGCCACCTGTTCATCGCCTCGCTGCTGCGGATCCCGCACGTCATCGTCTGCATCAACAAGATGGACCTCGTCGACTACGACGAGGCCGTGTTCGACTCGATCTGCGCGGAGATCCGGGCGTTCGCGTCGCGCCTGGAGATCGGCGACCTGTCGTTCATCCCGATCTCGGCGCTCGTCGGCGACAACGTCGTCGAGCCCTCCGAGCACATGCTCTGGTACGGCGGCCCGCCGCTGCTCTACCAGCTCGAGCACGTGCAGGTGACCTCCGATCGCAACCTCATCGACGTGCGCCTCCCCGTCCAGTGGGTGATCCGGCCCGGCCCGGGCGACGTCGAGCATCAGGACTACCGCGGGTACGCGGGCAAGATGGCGAGCGGCGTGCTCCGGGTCGGCGACGAGGTGCGGATCCTCCCCTCCGGGGAAACCTCGCGCGTCAAGGCGATCTCGAACCATACCGAGCAGCTGCAGGAGGCCTATCCGCCATTGTCGGTCGCCGTCGAGCTCACCGACGACCTCGACGTCTCCCGCGGCGACGTCATCTGCCGTCCGCGCAACCACCCGACGGTCTCGCGCGACATCGACGCGATCGTCTGCTGGATGGCCGAGGAGTCGAGCCGTCCGCACGGGCGCTACCTCGTCAAGCACACCGCGAACACGACCCGCGGAGTGATCTCGGAGATCGTCCACCGGATCGACGTCGACACGCTGCGCCACGACGAGTCGGCGGATTCGCTCGCGCTCAACGAGATCGGCCGGATTCGGCTCCGCACCGGCACCCCGCTCGTGTTCGACCCCTACGACCGCAACCGTCGTACCGGGGCGTTCATCCTCATCGACGAGGCGACGCATGCGACCGTCGCGGCGGGCATGATCCTCGGCGTCGCGGACGCACCGGCGTCGACCGGCGAGGGCGCCCACCAGCAGTCGAGCAACGTCGTCTGGCAGCCGAGCCGCATGACCCGCGAGCAGCGCTGGGCGGCGCTCGGCCACGTCGGCGCGACGCTCTGGGTGACCGGGCTGCCCGCGGCCGGTAAGTCGACGATCGGCGACGCGCTTGAGGAGCGCCTCATCAACTCGGGGATCCCGGCGATGCGCCTCGACGGCGACAACCTTCGCCACGGGCTCAACGGCAACCTCGGATTCGACCCGGCCGACCGCGCGGAGAACATCCGCCGGGCGGCCCACGCCGCCAAGCTGCTCGCGGAGGCGGGAACGATCGCGATCGTCACGGTCGTCAGCCCGTACGCCGCGAGCCGCCACGTCGCGCGGGAGATCCACGAGAGCGATGGGATCACGTTTATCGAGGTGTTCGTCGACACGCCGCTCGACGAGTGCGAGCGGCGCGACCCGAAGGGTCTGTACGCGAAGGCCCGGGCCGGCGAGATCGTCGGCATGACCGGCGTCGACGACGCCTACGAGGCGCCCGAGAACGCCGAGGTGACGCTGCGTCCTTCGGACGCGCCGATGGCGGTCGAGGCGCTCCTCACGGAGCTGCGTCGTCGTGGGATCGTGCCGTGAGCTGAGTCGCCGGCACAAAACGAGCGCGACCGGGGGTGAGGATGTCTCGACCGATCAAGCGGGGAGTCGAACGGAGAGTCGCGATGACGCTCCGCCGCAACGTCGTTCGGCCGCTGGAGGCAGGGATTGGAGTCCGAAGGCCCCATGCCCACATGCTCCATATCGGCAAGACCGGCGGCACCGCAATGAAGTACGTGTTCAGCCAACTTGATCCGGCGCTCGGGACCTATGACCTCACCCTGCACAGGCACGTCATGCGGCTGCCACGGATCCAGAAGGGGCACAAGGTCTTCTTCGTCGTGAGAGATCCGGTCGATCGCTTCGTCAGCGGCTTCAATAGTCGGCTGCGGGAGGGCAGGCCGCGCTACTACACGCCGTGGACGCCGGCCGAGCGCCTCGCGTTTCGCCAGTTCCGCTCGCCCGACAGTCTCGGCCGCGCCTTGTCGTCGGAGGAGGTTCGCGAGCGGGCCCACGCCTACACGGCGATGTCCGCCATCCGCCACGTGCGGGACTCGTACTGGGACTGGTTCGTCAACTGGGAGTACATGCAGTCGCGTGTCGACGACATCCTTCTCATCCTGTGGCTTCCCGATCTCACCGCGACGTTCCCGCGTCTGCGTGACCTGCTTGGATTGCCGGAAACCGTCGAGCTTCCGAGTGACGATCTCAACTCGCACCGCAGTCCCGCCGATGTCGACAGGCACCTGAGCGATGTCGCCCGCACCAACCTCGAGCGGTGGTACGGGCGCGACTACGCGTTCATCGACCTCTGTGCAGCGCTCGACTGCTTCGCGGGCCCGTCGCGACAGAGCATCGACGTCTCGGCGCCCGCGACTCAACCGTGGTGAGGTCGGCTCGCTGAGCGGTCGGGCCGGCTCGCGCAGTCGGGCTACAAACCGGCATCCTGAGCGCGTAGCGCATCATGGAGGCGCTCCAGCCGCTCGTCCCACTGGCCGCCGACCTGGGCCATCCAGCCGACGGCGTGGGTGAGCGGCTCCGGGGTCACCCGGTAGCGGACGTCACGCCCCGAGCGCTCGCGCTCAAGCAGCCCCGCCTGCGAGAGTGACGCGAGGTGCTTGACGACCGCCTGGCGGCTGATCGGTAGCTCAGCGGCGAGCTCGGTCGCCGTCGCCGGGGAGGCGGAGAGCTCCGACAGCAGCCGCCGGCGCACCGGGTCGGCGAGCGCCTCGAACACGGGGCCCGCGGGGTCGTTGCCGCTCACGGCCGCCACCGGGGTCTCACGCGGCGACCAGCGCCGGCCCGAACGACTGGCGGCCGGCGCCGCCCGCGTCGCGCAGCGGGACGCCGACGAGATCGAGCACCTCGAGCGGACGGGTCTCGACGATTCGCAGCCGCGTCCCCCGCTCGGTCGGCTCAAGCACGAAGCTCACGCGCGAGGCGGGCTCGCCCTCCTCCTGCCACCAGAACGACAGCCGCCCCGCGCCACCGCCGGCGGGGGCGACGACCTCCTCGACCCAGCCGCTGCGCTCGCGGCCGTCGACGACGAACCGCGCCTCGCCGCCCGGCTCCAGCTCAAGCTCCGCCTCATCGGCGAGCCAGCTTGCAAGCCACGCCGGGTCGGTGAGCGCTCGCCAGACGGCCCTCGGGGCGGCATCGAGATCGCAGACTCGTTCGATTCGGTCGGTCATCGGCAGGCTCCCTATCGGCAAATGTGCAACTGGCAGGTTGCGCGTCTGCTACGGTCGGCAGATCGATGTCCGCAACCGTCCGGTTGCAGGTTACCGCACACCACCCGATCGCACCAGCGGGCCACCCGCACCGCACCGCACTCCAGGAGGACGCCATGACTCTCATTCCGATGGTCGTCGAGCAGACAGCGCGCGGCGAGCGCTCGTTCGACATCTACTCGCGCCTGCTCAACGACCGCGTCGTGTTCCTCGGCGGGGAGGTGACCGAGGAGAGCGCGAACCTGATCGTCGCGCAACTCGTCCACCTCGAGTCCGACGATCCCGACAAGGACATCCATCTCTACATCAACTCGCCGGGGGGCTCGGTGTACGCAGGCCTCGCGATCTACGACGCGATGCAGTTCATCGGCTGCGACGTGCAGACGATCTGCTACGGGATCGCAATGTCGATGGGCTCGATGCTGCTCGCCGCGGGCGCGCCCGGCAAGCGGTTCGCGCTGCCCGACAGCCGGATCCTCATCCATCAGCCGTCCGGGGGCTTCCAGGGCCAGTCCGCCGACATCGAGATCCATGCGCGGGAGATCCTCGCGCTCCGTTCCCGCGTGGATGAGATCTACGCCAAGCACACCGGCCAGCCGACCGAGCGCGTCCATGCCGATATGGACCGGGATCGGTTCTTCACCGCCGAGGAGGCGCTCGCCTACGGGCTCGTCGACCGGGTGATCGACCGCCGTCCTCAGAACGGCTCGCGGCGCGGGTTCTCGGGATAGACCCGGCGACGGCGCCGGCCGGCACGCGGCCGGGCGCTCCGGTCCCGTCGCTACGCTGTGGCGGCGATGCGGCTGGATCAGGTTCTCCCGGGCGCTCGGCGGATCGGCACGCGCCCGGGCGACCGAGTCGGCGAGGTCGAGATCACCGGGCTCGCCTACGACAACCGTCTCGTGACCCCCGGTTCGCTGTTCTTCTGCGTCCCGGGGTTCACGCGCGACGGCCACGAGTTCGCGGCCGACGCCGTCGCCCGCGGCGCGGCCGCTCTCGTCGTCGAGCGCGAGCTCGCGCTCGACGCGCCCCAGTTGCTCGTCGGCGACGTCCGGGCGGCGATGGCGCCCGCCGCGGCCGCCTTCTACGGCGACCCCACGGAGGCGCTCGAGGTCGTCGGCGTGACCGGCACGAACGGCAAGACGACGACCGCGTTTCTCGTGCGGGCGCTGCTTGAGGCCGCCGGACGGCCGACCGGCCTGCTCGGGACCGTCAAGAGCGTCGTCGGGGGCGACGAGCGGGAGGTGACCCGCACAACCCCGGAGGCGCTCGACCTGCAGCGGACGTTCCGGGAGATGGTCGACGGCGGCGACCGGGCGTGCGCGATGGAGGTCTCCTCGCACGCGCTCGCGCTGCACCGCGCCGACGCGATCCACTTCGCGGCCGCGGTGTTCACGAACCTCACGCAGGACCACCTCGACTTTCACCCGACGATGGAGGACTACTTCCAGGCCAAGCGGCTCCTGTTCACGACCGGTGACGGCGGAGTGGCCGAGGCCGGCACCGCACTCATCGTCAACGTCGACGACCCGTACGGCGTCCGCCTCGCGGCCGATCTCGGCGAGCGCGCGACGACGTTCGCGCTGCGGACCGACGCCGACTACCGCGCCGAGGACGTGCGCACCGGCCTCGGCGGCTCCGGCTTCACCGTCCGCACGCCCGACGGCCGGCTCTCATTGCGCTCGCCGCTGCGCGGCGAGTTCAACGTCTCGAACGTCCTGGGCGCGCTCGCGGCCGCCCGGGCACTCGGAGTCGCCGCCGAGACGTGCGCCTCGGCGATCGCGACCGCCGGACAGGTCCCCGGCCGCTTCGAGACCGTCGACGAGGGACAGCCGTTCGCGGTGATCGTCGACTACGCCCACACGCCCGACTCGCTCCAGAACGTGCTCACGGCCGCGCGGCCGCTCGCCCGCGGGCGGCTGCGGGTCGTGTTCGGCTGCGGCGGGGACCGCGACCGGGGCAAGCGACCGCTCATGGGCGAGATCGCTCGGCGTCTCGCCGACGACGTGATCGTCACCTCCGACAATCCCCGTTCCGAGGATCCGGAGGCGATCATCGCCGAGGTCCTCGCGGGCGCGGGCCCGCACGTCGCCCACGACGCCGATCGCGAGGCCGCGATCGCGCGCGCGATCGGCGATGCCGAGCCGGGCGACGTGGTCGTGATCGCCGGCAAGGGCCACGAGCAGGGCCAGGAGTTCGCGGGCGGGCGGAAGATCCCGTTCGATGACGTGTCAGTCGCGCGGGCGATCCTGCGGGGTCGCCTCGAGCGGGATGGGGAGTGGGCTGTGCGGGCCGGCGACGAGGTCGCGCGCGCCGGTGAGCAGGTCAGCGAGCGCCGATGAGCGGGGGGTCGCCCTCGGGGGTCATTCTCATCGCCGGCACCGCGTCGATGGCGATGTGCCTGTTCCTCAGCCCCCGCTTCATCGACATGCTGCGCCGGCGCGAGTTCGGCCAGAACATCCGCGAGGAGGGACCGAAGGGCCACCAGACGAAGGCGGGCACGCCGACGATGGGCGGCATCATCATCTTCGCGGCGATCATCGTTCCCTACCTCGCGCTCTCGCACCGCGACTGGAGCTCGCTCGGAGTGTTCGTCGTCGCGCTCGCCTGCGCTCTGCTCGGCTTCGCCGACGACTACACGAAGATCGTCAAGCGGCGGTCGCTCGGACTGCGCGCACGCTCGAAGCTGATCGTGACCGTGCTCATCTCGATCGCGCTGTGGCTGATCGCGACGCGGCTGGCGAACATCGGCTCCTCGGTGCCCGTCCGCTTCTTCGATGCCTCGATCGACTTCGGGCCGTTCTTCCCGGTGTTCATCTATCTCGTCGTCGCCGGCACGACGACCGCGGTCAACTTCACCGACGGGCTCGACGGCCTGGCGGCGGGATGCACGGCGATCACGCTCGTCGCCTACCTCGGGATCACGTTCATCTCGATCGGCGAGCACGGCCTCGCGCTGCTCGCCTCGTGTCTCGTCGGCTCGTGCATCGGCTTTCTCTGGTTCAACAGCTTCCCCGCCTCGATCTTCATGGGCGACACGGGCTCGCTCGGCCTCGGCGGCGCGATCGCCGGCCTCGCCGTCATGACCCAGACCGAGTTCCTGCTCATCCTGCTCGGCGGCATCTTCGTCGTCGAGGTCGTGTCGGTCGTCATCCAGGTGATCTCGTTCCAGTGGCTGCGCAAGCGCGTCTTCCTGATGGCGCCGATCCACCACCACTTCGAGCTCAAGGCGTGGTCGGAGACGAAGATCATCCTGCGCTTCTGGATCGTCGCCGCGGCGTGCGGCGCGATCGGCTTCGTCGTCTACCAGCAGAGTCTGCGCGGGTGGTGAGCGGGGAAGACGCCGCGGCCGCCGGATCGAACGGGTCCGGCGCGGCCCCGAGGGGCCCGGACCGCCGGCCGGCTCTCCCGCCCGGGCCCTACGTCGTCGTCGGCCTCGCTCGCTCCGGGGTGGCGGCGGCACTCACGCTGGTGTCGCGGGGCGAGACCGTGTGGGCGCTCGATTCCGGTCCCTCCGATTCGCCGGCGCTCCAGGTTGCGTCCGCGCGGCTGCGCGAGGCGGGAGTCATGGTCGCGCTCGGCGAGCGGGCACGGTTCGACGGCGAGCTCGCGCGCCGCGCCCGAGCGATCGTCAAGAGCCCCGGGGTGCCGCGGGAGGCACCCGTCGTGCAGGCCGCGCTGGGTGCGGGCCTCGCCGTCCTCGGCGAGCTCGAGCTCGCGTGGCGCCTGCTCCCGAACCGCTTCATCGCGGTCACCGGCACGAACGGCAAGACGACGACGACCGAGTGGATCGGTCACATCCTGCGCCTCGCCGGGCGTCCGGTCGCGGTCGCCGGGAACGTCGGCACGGCGCTCTCCTCGCTGATCGGCGAGGTGGGGCGGGAGGCGACGATCGTCTGTGAATGCTCCTCCTTCCAGCTCGAGGACACGCTCGCGTTCGCTCCGGAGGTCGCGGTGCTCCTCAACCTCGCCCCGGACCATCTCGACCGCCACGGGACGTTCGAGCGCTACGTCGCGGCGAAGCTCCGCATCTTCGCGAACCAGAGGAACGAGGACGTCGCGGTCGCGCCGCTCGGGCTCGGAGTCGAGGATCTGGGCGGCTGCGCGCGCCGAGTGTGCGTGGGGGACGGGCCGGGCGCCGAGCTCTCCCACCAGTCCGGAGAACTGTGGTGGGACGAGCAGCCGCTCCTTGCGGCCCGCGAGATCTCGCTGCCGGGCGCGCACAACCGCGCGAACGCGATGGCCGCCGCGGCCGCCTGCCTGGCCGCCGGCCTCGAGCGCGACGCCGTCGCCGAGGGCCTGCGCACGTTTCCCGGCGTCGCGCATCGCCTCGAGCGGCTCGGCGAGGTGGCGGGCGTCGCCTACGTCAACGACTCGAAGGCGACGAACGTCGACTCGACGCTCGTCGCGCTCGCGGCGTTCGGCGGCGGCGTGCACCTCATCCTCGGCGGCCGCGGCAAGGCGCAGAACTTCACGCCGCTCGCCGGACCGGTCGCCGAGCGCTGCCGCGCCGTCTACCTGATCGGGGAGGCGGCGGACGAAATCGCCCGGGCGCTCGAGCGGACGGGCGTCGAGCTCGTGTCGGCGGGGACGCTGGAGCGCGCCGTCGAGCGCGCCGCCCGCGCCGCCGTCCCCGGCGAGTCCGTGCTGCTCTCGCCCGCCTGCGCGAGCCACGACCAGTTCAGCGACTTCGAGGCGCGCGGCGACGCGTTCCGGGCGCTGGTCGCTGCGCTATAGCCGACCGCACCGCACGGAAGGAACGCGCCCGGCGGCGTCGAAGAGGTCGGTGCAGATGGCCGCCGCCACATCTGCGCGCTCTCGGCGCGCCCCCGTCCCTGCTCCCCGACGCCTGCGTCGCCGGCCGGCGGCGCGGCGGGTCGCGCCGCCGCTTGAGCACCGGATCCTGATGACCGCGACACTCTGCCTGCTCGCGTTCGGCGCCGTCATGGTCTACTGCGCAAGCTCGCCGGGGAGCGCGCTCACCGCCGGCGGCAGCGGCACGGGCACGTTCGTGCACTACGTCCTCTACGGCAGTCTCGGAGTCGTCGCGATGTACGTGCTCGAGCGGCGCGGCCTGCAGATCGTCGACGAGCGCTTCACGATGCTCCTGCTCCTCGGCGCGTTCGTGCTGCTCGTCGGGGTCAAGCTGGTCGGCGTCGACATCGGCGGGGCCCGGCGCTGGATCTCGATCGGCGGCTTCCAGTTCCAGCCCTCGGAGCTGATGAAGCTCGCGCTCGTGCTCCACGTCGCCCGCTACCTCGCCAACCACCCGCGCCGGGTGAGGGCCGGCTTCGGGGAGGCGCTGAAGCCGATCGGGGTCGTCGTCGTGCCCGCCTGCGCGCTGATCGCGATCGAGCCCGATCTCGGGACGACGCTCGTGGTCGCCGCGAGCGTGCTCGTGCTGCTCCTCGCGGCCGGGCTGCCGGGCCGGCACCTGCTGCTGATCGTCGGCGGCGCGGCGCTGCTCCTGCTCGTGATCGTCATGCAGAGCCGCTACCAGCGCGAGCGGCTCACCTCGTTCCTGCATCCGATGTCCGCGGCATCGATCCAGGGCCCTGGCTACCAGGGCTACCAGGGCCAGGTCGTGCTCGGCTCCGGCGGGCTGCTCGGCGTCGGGCTCGGCAAGTCCGTGCAGAACATCCTCAGCCTGCCCGAGGCCCAGACCGACTTCATCCTCGCGGTCGTCGGCGAGCAGCTCGGGGTCGCCGGGATCTTCGGGCTCGTGTTCCTGTACGGGATGATCGCCTATGCCGGGATGCGCACGGCGCGCCGCGCGGCCACGCGGTATGCGAAGCTCTTGGCGACCGGGCTGACCTCGCTGATCCTGTGCCAGGGCCTTCTCAACATCTTCGTGGTGCTCGGCCTGGCGCCGCTCACCGGGGTGCCGCTGCCGTTCATCTCCTACGCCCCGACGAATCTGTGCGTGATGCTCGCCGCCGTCGGCCTGCTGCTCAACCTCTCCCGCCCGGCGGCGCGTCGACTGAAGGTCGTCGACCCGATCGACGGCGTGACGGTCTCCCGGCGCGCGGACGACGAGCGTGAACGACGCCGGCGCGAACGTGAGCAGCGACGTCGCGAGCGGCCCCGGCGATCGGCCGGCTGAGGTCGCGGCGCAGCGGGAGCCCGCTGAGGTGAGCGCCCCGCTCGTCGTGATCGGCGCCGGCGGGACCGCCGGCCACGTCGTCCCGGCGCTCGCCGTCGCCGACGCGCTGCGTGCGAGCGGCGCCCGGATCTCGTTCGTCGGCGGCGAGCGCGCCGAACGCGAGCTCGTGCCCGCCGCCGGCTACGAGCTGCACCCGCTCCGCGTCGCGCCGCTGCCGCGCGGCCACCCCGCGCGCGCAATCCGGGCGGCGGCCGTCGACGCCGGCGCGCTCCGCGCCGCGTTGCGGCTGCTGGCGCGCCTGCGCCCAGCCGCGGTGCTCGGCGCCGGCGGCTATGTCGCCGGCCCGGTCGGCCTGGCGAGCGCGCTGCGGCGGATCCCGCTCGTGCTCATGGAGGCCGACAGTCACCTCGGGCTCACGAACCGCGCGCTCGCGCCGCTCGCGCGGCGGGTGTGCCTCGGCTTCCCGATCCCCGGGCGCGCGGGCGGGCGCTACGTCCTCACCGGACGCCCGGTGCCGGCGCCCGCCACCGACCGCACGTCGGCGCGGGCCCGCTTCTCGATCGGCGAGGACGAGCAGTGCGTGCTCGTGTTCGGCGGCTCGCAGGGCGCCCGCTCGATCAACCACGCGGCGATCGAGGCGTTCGCCGGAGCGACGTTTCGGGTCATCCACGCCGCCGGGACGCGGGACCTCCCCGATCTCGTCTCGCCGGGCCCGCACTACGACCTGCGCGGCTACATCGACGACTTCGGACAGGCGCTGCTTGCCGCGGACCTCGTCGTCGCACGCTCAGGCGGCTCGGTGTTCGAGATCGCCGCCCACGGCCGCCCGATGGTGCTCATCCCGTATCCGCACGCGACCGCCGACCACCAGACCGCCAACGCCCGCTACTTCGAGCGGGCGGGGGCGGCGATCGTCATTCCCGACGCCGAGCTCACCGGGCCGCGTCTTGCGCTCGAGGTCGGCGGGCTCCTCGCCGACCACAGCCGCCTCGCCGCGATGGCGCACGCCTCGGAGGCGATGGCCCGGCCGGACGCCGCCGAGACGATCGCCCGGGAAGTCCTGGCGGCGGCGCGCGTCGCCTGACTACGCTGCGGCCCCGTGAGCACAGGCGACACTCCCTGGTCGGGGCGGGCGCTGCACTTCGTCGGGATCGGCGGGGCGGGGATGAGCGGGCTCGCGCTCATCGCCCACCGGCTCGGCGCGCGCGTCACCGGATCCGACCGCGTCGCGACCCCGTACATGGCCGAGCTGCGCGCGCTCGGCATCGAGCCCGCGATCGGCCACCGCGCGGAGAACGTGCCGCCCGGCGCCGAGCTCGTCTACTCGAGCGCGGTCGCGTCCGACAACCCCGAGCGGGTCGCCGGCGCGCGGGAGCTCCACCGCGCCGACCTGCTCGGGGAGATCACGCGGCTGCGACGCTGCATCGCGGTCACCGGCACCCACGGCAAGACGACGACCTCGGCGATGATCGTGCACGCGCTCCAGGGTGCCGGGATGGACCCGTCCTACGCGATCGGCGGGGAGCTGCGCGCGACCGGCGCGAACGCCGGCTGGGGGACGGGGGAGTGGCTCGTCGTCGAGGCCGACGAGTCGGATCGCTCGCTGCTCAAACTCTCGGCAGAGATCGCGGTCCTCACGAACGCCGAGCTCGACCACCACGCGACATACGCCTCGCTCGCCGACCTCGAGGCGACGTTCGCCCGATTCATGGCCGACGCCGAGCATCGGGTCGTCTGGGACCGTCCGGAGCTCCGCGCGCTCTGCCCGCCGAACACCGAGACGTTCGACGCGCCGGACCCGGAGCTCGGTCCGGACGGCTCGCGCTTTGCCTGGCGCGGGCTCGAGGTGAACGTCGGCGTTCCGGGCGCCCACAACGCCCGGAACGCCGCGGCCGCGCTCACCGCCGCCTCGCGGGCCGGCGCCGACCCCGCGAAGGCCGCCGCCTCGCTTGCGTCGTTCACCGGAGCCCGCCGGCGGATGGAGCTGCTCGGCCACACGCCGACCGGCGCCGCCGTCTACGACGACTACGCGCACCATCCGACCGAGGTGGCGGCGGTCATCGCGGCCGCCCGCTCGATGCGCCCGCGCCGCGTCGTCGCCGTCTTCCAGCCGCACCTGTTCTCACGTACGCGCGCACTTGCGGACGGCTTCGGCCGAGCGCTCGCCGCGGCTGACGTCGTGGTCGTGCTCGGCATCTATCCCGCCCGCGAGCGCGCCGCCGACTTCCCGGACGTGAGCGGCCGCTTGGTGGCGGCCGCCGCCGCCGACGCCGCGGGCGGCCGGCCCGTCGCCTGGGTGCCGGAGTTCGCCGACGCCGAGCGCTTGCTTCGATCCGCGCTCCGGGAGGGCGACCTCTGCCTCGTGATCGGCGCGGGCGACGTCGACGCGCTCGGCCGACGGCTTGTAGCGATCGCAACGTGAGGCGCATCTCACTTGGCATTGAGCGCAGCCTTAGGTATTCTTCATGAGGCGCTCACACCGCTAACACAGAGAGCCAACACACGGACCGGGGTTCTGTGAGCGGCCGCCGGAGGAGGTTCAGGCGTTGGGGCTATGCCTGCACGGATTCATTGCTCGTACCACAAGTGTCTGACGGTCTACTTCAGAAAGGTGATGAGCGCATCGGTGGGCCGCTTCGGCGGCTACCGGCACTTCAACAGTGACATCGAGGCTTTCGCGCGCGGGCGAGGAGGGCTGTGTGTCGCGTCCGTGAACAACCACGCGCTTGACCTTGACTCGCTCGGCCCCTGCCGGGTGAGCAGGTTCGTCCGCGATCCCCGGGATCTGATCGTCTCCGGCTATTTCTACCACCGCCGTGGCGCCGAGCCCTGGTGCCTGGAGGTCGATCCGAGCGAAGACGAATGGCTCGCGAAGAGGAACCGTCCCCGCCCGAGCGCGATGCGTCCGGGCGAGTCTCTGGCCGCCGCACTGCAGCGCCTCGACCTCGAACAGGGCCTGCTCGCCGAAATCGAGCTTCGTTCCCGCCATCTCGACTCGATGCGGGAATGGCCGGTTGACGACCCACGGGTTAGGGTGTGGCGCTACGAGGAGATCCTCGGCAACGAGGCGCGCGTCATGCACGATCTGGCCGCTCACTATGGCTTGCCGATGTACCTGCGCAGCCTCATCCGCCGCAACGCAGCTCGCTATGACGTGCGACACGCCATGGCGAGCAAGAGCGAGCACGTTCGCAACCCCGCTGCGGGGCAGTGGCGCGACGTCTTCACGGCGCGAGTCGAAGCGGTGTTCATGGAGCGCTGGGGTGATCTGCTCGACCGGTACGGCTATGGAGCCGACGGGATCCTCCAGGGAGGCACTCTGGCGGCCGTCGGCACCTACTGAGCTGGACGCGGGCATCGGGCGCCGCGGGTGGCACGGGTCGCTCCGAGTGTTTCAGCGTGCACGCCGTCCGTCGCGACGGACCTCGCACAGCGGGCGGCCGCTACGCCGACCACAGCGGATCCTGACCGCGGCTGTCGCGAGCCATAGGACGTGAACGTCGCGCTCCCCGTGGGAGCCGATCTTCTCGACCCCGGCGATGCTGACCCAGTCGCCGAACCCGAGTCCGTCCGGCGCTCGGAGGAGCTGGCCGGGCAACTCGGCCGTCACGACGCCGGGCAATGTGATCGAACGTGAGCTGATCAGCACGAGGTGTGCGTGTCGGTGGGGACCGAAGGCCGTGTGGTAGGCCACCCGCCCCGAGGCGACGACGCACCCGCGCAGATTGGACGGACACCGCTCCGGCCTAACGTGCGGCACAGGCCACAGCAGGGCCCAGGCGACAAACCCGGCGACGATGAGCGCCACGGCGAACGCGAGCCGGAACACCAGCTTCGCGAGTCGCCACAGCAGGAACATGACGCGCAACCGTACCGGCCAGCGGGACGGTGGGCAGCGCCCGCGGCCGGGCGCGGCGTCCGGCGGTGAGCCCGGCGGGGCCGCGGGGGGAAAGTTGCGGTGTTTCCAGGTGCGTTGTCAGATGGGGGACCGCCGGGGTGCGGCGCCGTCCGGGCCGCCGCGCCGCGGCGAGCGGCGTGTCGGCAACGGCCACGGCGGATCGGCGCGCCTGCCCGCTTGCGACCGGCGCGCGGGCTGTGTGAGAGTTCACACGACAGCCGTCTGAGAGCCGCTCGGGGTCTGCTACAAGTGGGGAGGCGCGCACGGGCTGATGCTGTTCGGGACGGTGCGCGACGAGGCGGACGCTGGTACGAGGTGCGTCACGCCGATCGGTGAGCGTCATGCTTGCCGTGCTGTGCGCCATGTGCGGTCCGCGTCGAGGCGCCCGGCACGTGGCGATGAGTCGTATCCGACGATCATTTAGCTATCTAAGTCGATAGAGTAAGTCGAAAAGTAGCCCATGAGAGGCGCGCGCCGGGACGGCCGGAGGCGCGACGCCAGGGCCTGGGACGCGTCGACCGCACGGGCGCGCGCGTCCCACTCGAGTCGCCGCGGAGGCCGGGCCAGCCGGCGCCGCGGCGGTGGCGGCGCAAACCACACGATCCAGGTGCAACTGTGACCCACACCACAGAGACGTTTCCCACGGCCGGGAGGCCGCACCTCGTGGCGGCCGACGATCCTCCCATCACCTCAAGCGAGACCACGATGCTGTCGATCGTGATGCCGGTCTACAACGAGGAGCGCACCGTCGCGAGGGCGATCGCGGAGGTGCTGAGCGCCGAGCTGCCGTGCGACTTCGAGCTGATCGTCGTCAACGACGGCAGCACGGACCGCACCTCCGAGATCCTGCGGGCGCTGCGCCATCCCCGCGCCCGCGTGATCGACCATCCCCGGAACCTCGGCAAGGGGGCGGCGCTGCAGACGGGCGGGGCCGTCGCCCGCGGCACGCACATCGTGCCGTTCGACGCGGACCTCGAATACGAGCCGGACGATCTCGGGCGGCTCATCGCCCCAATCATGCAGGGGCGCTGCGAGGTCGTGTACGGCGTGCGGCTGTTCGGCGCGCATACGCGCTACCAGTCCTACCGGCACCGGCTCGGCAACCGGGCGCTCACGCTGGCCGCGAGCCTCATGTATGACGCGTCGCTCAGCGACATCCACACGTGCCTGAAGCTCCTGCCGGTCGACCTCTTCCGAGAGCTTGAGCTGAGCGAGGACGGGTTCGGCCTGGACACCGAGATCACCGCGAAGCTGCTCGCGCGCGGGACGCCGCCGTTCGAGGTCCCGGTCACGTACCACAGCCGCTCGGTGCAGAGCGGCAAGAAGATCAACTGGCGCGACGGAGTCCAGTGCCTGCGCGTGCTCGCCCGGGTGCGCTCGCGCGCCCGCCGCCGGCGCGTCGAGCATCCGGCCGACGACCCGCTCGAGGCGCTCGCCGCCTCGACCCTCATCCTCTCCGAGCTTCAGGAGAGCGGTGAGGCGACCCAGGAGGAGATCAGGGCTCGCCGGACCGGAACGTGATGGCGGCGCCGGGTTCGGCTGTGCGGGCGCCGGGTGCGGCTCCGTGGTCGGACGCGGGCGCGGCTCTGCCGCCGGGGGCGACTCCGTGGTCGGACGCGGGCGCGGCTCTGCCGCCGGGCGCGACCCCGTGGCCGGACGCGGGCGCGGCTCTGCCGCCGGGCGCGAGCGCGCCGGCGCCCGGCCCGCCGCCGGGTGGACTTCGACGCTCGAGTTCCCGTCGGCGCCGGACGCGTGACGGTGACCGGCCTCGTCGTGGCCGGTGGGACGGTCGCTGGGGGCGGCGGAGCGCTGGGCGCCGCCGGGGTCGACGTCGTGCCCGGGGGGGTGGCTGCGCCCTGCTGAGCGCCGTTCCCAAGCGCGTACCCGTTCGCTCCGAACGCGGCCTGATAGGCGGCGAGGCTCTGGGTGCCGGGCGCGAGCTGGGTCTGCTGCCCATACTTGTAGAAGTAGGACTGGTAGGCGGTCGGATGGCTCGCGACGAGGCTCGCGATCCCCTGCACGAACGTCGGGTCGTCGCCGAACCCGCCGCCCGCGACGGTGTTGACGCCCCACTCCGGGATGCTGATCGGCTTGCCCTGCGCGGCGGCGAAGCTCACGATCTGGCCGAGGCCGTCACCGGCGTTCATGAGCGTGCTCCAGCGCGCGGTGCCGGTCGTGCCGATGTTGCCGTCGTCGTAGACGTCGACGCCGATGATGTCGACGTCCTGGCTGCCGGGGTAGATCTGCGCGAGCGGCAGGTTGCGGTACATCGCGCTCACGCACCAGTCGAACTCGAAGTGGGCGCCGGGAACGCTGCGCATCGCCTCCACGGTGACATCCCAGAAGCGGTCCCACAGCGCCCACTGGGCGGGCGTGGAGCCGAGCGAGTCGGCGAACCATGTGCCGTTCGCCTCCGGGGCGAGACGGATGATCGCGTTCCCCAGCCCGGCGCTCACGAGGTTCTCGGCGAGCGTCGTCGCGTACTGCGTGTAGGCGCCGGAGGCGCCGGCGTCGAGCCAGTCCTGGCCGACGAGCTCGCTCGGGACGAGATCCTGGGTGATGACGAGCCGGCGCGAGGTGCCGGGCGCGGTCGCCCACGCGCTCCAGTTGTTGTCCGCGATGTGATCGTTGATGAACCACGGGCTCTCCCACTGCTGCCAGGTCGTGACCGCGTCGTTGTAGACCATCGCGCAGCTCATCCGGCGGCCGACCATGGCGCTGAACGCGTCGAGCTCGCTGATCGAGTGGTTCGTGTAGACGCAGGCCGTCTTGGACAGATCGGGCGGGGCCGCCGAGGCGGGCGAGGCCACCGCGACGGCGAGCAGCAGCCCGACGAACGCGGCGGCCGGGGACCGGCGGGCGGTGCGCAGGCCGCGCAGGAGGAGAGGAGGCCGCATGCTCTCTGCATCGGATCGCGGCGGAGCCCGCTTGACCGCACACGTCCTCGCTCGGACATCCGCCGATGATCGGGCTGGCGATCTCCAGCGCGCGCACCGCGGTGCGGCTGCGGCGGCGCGGCATCCGTCCGGAAGGGCTGGTCACGAGCGAGGGGCGGCCGCCGATCGTCCAGGGCGGCGGACGCATCGCGCTCGGACGGGTCGCCTTCCGGGGTCTCGCCGCCCCCGCGGAGATCGGGGCGCTCGCCGGCGGGTCGCTCACGGTCGGCGACCGCGTGTTCGTCAACCAGGGAGCGACGATCGTCGCCACGCTGGCGATCACGATCGGCGACGACTGCCGGATCGGCGACTACGTGGCGATCTCCGACAGCGACTTCCACCCGGTCGAGGAGGGGCGGCCGGTGACCCGCGCGCCCGTCGACATCGGCCGCAACGTGTGGCTCGCGCGGTCGGCGGTCGTGCTGCCCGGAGCGCGGATCGGCGACCATGCGGTGATCGCCGCGGGTGCGGTCGTCCGCGGCGAGATCCCGCCTCGGACACTCGCCGCCGGCTCGCCGGCGCGGGTGATCCGCAGCCTGCAGGCGAGCGACGGCTGGCGGCGGCCGTGAGCCCGGTGAGCGTCTCAGCGACCGGGCGCGGCCAGCTCGCGGACGAAGCCCGCGCCGAGCAGCAGGTGGTCGATGAGCGTGAGCGCCGTCGGGCCCTCGCGGTTGCGGAGCGCCGGGACGGCGAGAAGCCCGAGATACCACGGGGAGAGCAGCGCGAGCGGGAGCCCGAGCACGTAGGCGCCGTAGGCGAACGGGACCGGATCGGACCGCCACGCGACGCGCAGGCGCGAGCGATGCTTGCGGTACAGGCGGGCGCGGGCGCGCCCGTAGGACCAGGCGCGCCTCAGCTGGCGGCGGGGCGAGCCCCAGTCGACGGACACGACCGCCTCGGGAACGGAGCGCAGCCGATGGCCGGCCCGCACGAGCCGCCAGGAGAAGTCGATGTCCGAGCCGTAGGCGAAGCGCTCATCGAACCCGCCGACATCCTCGAACGCGACGCGGGTGAACGCGAGGTTGATCGTCGGGCACTCGGACAGGTACTCGGCCCCGTCGCTCGAGGCGTGCCGGTAGATGTTCGCCCGGCCGCGGCCGGTCGCGCGACCGACGGTCACCGTCTCCTCGCCCGCCAGGATCGGCGCGAGCAGCGCGGCGGCCCACCCGGGCTCTGGCAGGCATCCGCAGTCGGTGAAGGCGACGATCTCGCCGCGGGCGAGGCGCACGCCGAGGTTGCGCTGCTGCGGGATCGAGGTCGCGACCCCCGGCGAGGGCGCGAAGTCGTGCCAGCGCACCGGCGGGTGAGCCTCGCGGATCCCGTCGAGGCGCCCCGCGGACGCGTCGACGACGACGATCTCCGACGCGCACGGCAGGGACGCCTGCTCGCGCTCCAGCGCGCCGAGTGTCGCGTCGAGCGCCGGCTCGTCCTTGGAGATGATCACGAAGGAGACAGGCATGGGTGACCGATCCGTGACCGTGTGCACTGTCGCGGACGCGCCCCACGATACCGTCGGGGTGACGCGACTCGAGCTCGACACCCGATCTCCCGTCGATCGTCACGGTGCGCCGCGCCGCCCCCGCCGCTCTCGCAGCCGGCGTCGCGTGGCAGGTGCGGTGACCGTCGTGTGTGCGCTGCTCCTCGGCGGAACACTGTTCGTCAGTGGACTCGTCGACCCGTTCGTGCACCGTGGCACTCGGGCGTGTGTCGACCCGGGACCGACGCTGTCCGACCTGCGTGCGTATGAGCACACGATGCACCGTCGCGTCACCTGCGTCGAGTTGTTCGACAACACCGCCGCCACATGGTCGCAGTGGGCCGATCCGTGGCTGATCACCGAGCGCAACCCGGACGAGAACTGGACGGCGTACGCGCGCAGCGGTCACCGCATCGTGCTCACCGTCGACATGTTCCCCTCGGCGCTCGACCACGCGAACTGGCGTCCCGCCGGGGCGAACGGCGCGTACACGGGCCACGCCCGCCTCCTCGCCCGAAACCTCGTGCGCGCGGGCATGGGATCCGCGATCATCCGCCTCGGCCACGAGGCGAACGGCACCTGGTACGCCGACAACGTCGGCACGACACCGACGCAGGAGCGCGAGTGGCGGTTGTTCTGGGCGCGCACGGTGCGCGCGATGCGCTCGGTCCGCGGCGCGCACTTCAGCTTCGACTGGTGTGTGGCGGCGGGCGTCCGCCCGATCTCGCTCGCCGCGTATTACCCCGGCGACGACGTCGTCGACTCGATCGGGATCGACGTGTACGACAACGGCGTGCCCGCGGGCGTCCACGATCGCTGGCGCTGGCTGTACGACCGTCCCGCGGGCGTCGGCGCGATCGTGCGCTTCGCCCGGCGCCACCACAAGCCGCTCGCGGTTCCCGAGTGGGGTCTGCAGCCGCGCTCGGTCGCCGGCGGCGGCGGGGCCGACCCGAGCTTCGTGCGCGGGATCGCGCGGCTCATCGCCCGCCAGGACGTGAGCTTCGAGGCCTACTTCTTCCGGCAGGGGGGACGCTCCGCGCTTCTCGCCGACCGCGCCGGCATGCGCATCTACCGCCGGGAGATCCTCGGATGAGCGCCCCGGACGCGACCCCGCCGGCGCTCAGCGTCGTCATCTGCTCGCGCGATGGCGCCGCCGGCGTCGAGCGCTGCCTGGGCTCGCTCGACGCCCAGCGCGCGACCCACCGGCTGCAGGTCATCGTCGTCGACGACGGCTCGAGCGATCACACGAGCGACGTCGCCCGTCGGGCCGGGGCGACGCTCGTGCGCCACGATGTGGGCCGCGGGCTCGCCGCCTCGCGCAACGACGGCATCCGCCGCGCCGAGGCCGAGATCGTCGCCTTCCTCGACGACGACTGCGAGGCCGCGCCCGACTGGGCCGAGCGGCTGCTCGCCGCGTTCGCGCCCGGCGTCGCCGGCGCCGGCGGCGAGGTGCGGCCGGCGGGCGCGACCGGGTACATGCTCGGGTTCCTGTCACGCAACAACCCGCTCGCGCCGCTCGAGGCGGCGCTCGGCCGCTCGGCATCGCTGCCCTACCGGCTCGGGCTCTACCTGCGCGATCAGCTCGCGATCGAGTCGCCGGGCGGGCGCCGGCCGGTGAACGCGCTCGTCGGGGCGAACATGGCGTTTCGCCGCTCGGTGCTGGAGGCGGTCGGGCTCTTCGACGAGCGCTTCACGTTCGGCGCCGAGGAGCTCGACCTCTGCTGGCGCGTGACCGCGCGGTACCCCGAGTTGGAGCTCGTCGTCGACCCGTCAATCGTCGTCACCCACCACTTCCGCCCCGGTCTCCGTGACGGGCTTCGCCGCGCTCGCTCCTACGGCCGTGGCACTGCGCGGCTGTATCGCAAGTGGCCGCGGATGCGACCGACGGTGTATCCGTGGCCGCTCGTCGCGCTCGCGCTCGCGCTCGCCGCGCTCCGCGACCGGCGCTGGGCGCCCGCGGCGGCGGCCTGGCCGCTGCTCGCCTACCCGCGGGCCGTCCGCCACGCCGCCCGTGATCGCGCCGGGGCGCCGCTGCTCGACGCCTACGTCCGCCTCGGCGAGGAACACCTCACGAACATCGGCTTCGCGGCCGGCGCCTGGGAATTCCGCGACCTGCAGCCGGAGGCGCTCTGACGATGGTCGCCGTCGTCATCCCGGTCGGCCCCGGCGAGCGCGAGCTCGCGCGGCTCGACGCGCTGCTCGCCGAGCTCCGCCGCCACGAGCGAGCTGAGGAGACCGCCGTCGTGATCGTCGACGACGGGCCGGTGGCGCGGGCGATCGCGCCCGCCTGGCCGCGAGCCGCCGTGATCCGGACGCGTCTGCGTGAGTCCGGCGCTCCGGACGCGTTCAGCGCCCACGTCGCCGGCACCCTCGAGGCGCTCATCCACGTGCGCGACGCCGGACACGAGTTCGCGCTCAAGCTCGACACCGACGCGGCCGTCATCCGCCCGTTCGCGGCGTCGCTCCGTGCGGCGTTCGCCGACCCCGGGCTCGGCGTCGTCGGCTCCTATGACCGGACCGCGACCGGCGCGACGCGGGACTGGTCGATTTGGCGCGCGCAGATCGACGCCGCCGACCGGCCGCTCGCGCTGCGGCGGAGCGGGCGCCGGGTCCGCGTCGTGCGTCGCCCCCGACGCGAGCGCGAGCACATCCGCGACCAGCGGCGCGCGGCGGCCGCCCGGGCGCCGCTCGGCGCCCATTGCCTCGGTGGCGCGTACGCCGTGTCACGGTCGTTTCTGCGCTCGGCCGAGCTCGACTGGCGGCCGTGGACCGGGACCGGCCTCGGCGAGGACGTCGTCGTCGGCCTGCTCTGCTCCGCCGCGGGCCTGCGGATGCAGAGCCTCACGGCCGCCGGCGAGCCGTTCGCGCTTGCGTGGCGTGGGCTGCCCGCCCCGCCCGCGGACATCGCCGTCCGCGGGCACGCGATCGTGCACTCGGTCAAGGCACGGACCGACGCCGAGGAGCGGTCCCTGAGAGGCGAACTACAATCGGCCGTGACCGCGGTCGACGCGGGCCGGGTGCAGTCCGATTAGGGGTTGCCGGTCCGCTCGCTTCGCCCCTCGTCCGCGGTCACTGTGCCGAGCGGCGGATCGCGTCTGCGCGTGAGCATGTAGGTGATGAACGCCACGAACGACACGACGAAGCTGATCTCACCGAACGTGTCGGTGCGCGGCCAGCTCGAGAGATGGGTGAGGCGCAGTGGCAGCGTCCGCGGCAGGATCAGCGCGACAAGTGCCACATACACCCAGGCGGCGAAGCCGTAGATGGCAATGGCAAGTGCAAGCACATTGACGATTCGCAATCTGTCCACAACACCGATGGTGGCACACGGCTTGCACCGGACCCGTGTGCTGACTGACACCCGGATGGTGTGCGCATGAGCACACATCGATCGACGCTCGCCCGCGTCGCGCGGATCGCGGTCAGCCTGCTCGTGATCGGCGGTGTCATCGCCGCCGCGGCGCTCGCGCGCACGAGCGGCGCCCGGCGCCTCGCCGAGCGCATCGGCATCCGCACCTCGCGCGAGCCCTACACGGCGCTCTCGTTCGTCCACCCGGCGTCGCTCGGCTACCACGGCGTCAGCTACCGCGGCCGCGAGGTGCGCGACCGCGTCCGCTTCCGGATCGCCGACCGCACCCACCGCAGCGAGCGCTATCGCTGGACGATCTCGTTCGCGCCCCAGGGGCGCACGTACCACGGCATCGTGAGCGTCGCCGACGGCGGCGCGGCGACCGTCGGACGGCGCGTGCTCCTCCCGTGCGCCCGGCTCACCGCCCACCGCGCCCGCTCGAAGCCGGCCCCCCGGGTTCAGGTGCGCGTCCACCTCGAGCCGAGCGGCGAGACGATCGACTACTGGCAGGTGTGCGGTGGCTGAGCGACGCCGGCGGATCGCCCTCGTCACCGATGCGGTGGGGCCGTTCCACCGCGGCGGCAAGGAGCTGCGCTACCTGGAGCTGGCGCCCCGCCTCGCGCGCGGGGCCGAGGTCGAGGTGCACACGATGCGGTGGTGGCCGGGCGGGCGCGTGCACCGCGACGGCGAGGTGACCTACCGGGCGATCTGCCCGCTCGTCCCGCTCTACCGCGGCCGGCGGCGCTCGATCCGCCAGGCGGTGACGTTCGCGGTCTGCTGCCTGCGGCTGCTCGGCGCCCGCTTCGACGTGATCGAGGCCGACCACATGCCGTACCTGCAGCTGCTGCCGCTCAAGCTCGTCGCACTCGCGCGCCGCCGCCGGCTCGTCGTCACCTGGCACGAGTGCTGGGGGCCCGAGTACTGGCGCGAGTACCTCGGGCCGGCGGGGCGCATCGGCTGGTGGTGCGAGAGCCTCGCGATGCGCCTGCCCGACGCGATCATCGCCGCCTCCCCGCAGACCGGCGCGCGCCTGCGCCGGCTCGTCGGCGGCCGCGTCCCGGTGATCGACGCGCCGAACGGCATCGACCGCGGGCGAATCGAACGCGCCCGCTCCGGGCTGGAGCCGAGCGACGTCGTCACCGTCGGGCGGCTGCTGCCGCACAAGCGCGTCGACCTGCTGCTCGACGCTCTCGGCACGCTGCGCGACCGCGGCCGCTCCCTCACCGCCCGGATCGTCGGCTCGGGGCCGGAGCGCGAGCGCCTGCGAGAGCGCGCCCACGTCCTCGGACTCGCCGACCGGGTCGAGTTCCGCGACGACATCGACGACGCGGAGACGCTCTACGCGGCCGTGAAGTCGGCGCGGGCGGCCGTCTTCCCCTCCGAACGCGAGGGATTCGGGATCGCCGTCCTCGAGGCGCTCGCCTGCGGGGTGCCGGTGATCGCCACGACCGCGCCGGACAACCTCGCCCGCCACCTCGTCGCGCGCGCCGACGGCCTCGGCACGCTGTGTGAGCCGACTCCCGAGGCGCTCGCGGACGCGATCGAGCGCGCGCTCGACGATGCGCCGCCGGCCGGGCAGGCGCCGGAGTGGCTGTCGGAGTACGACTGGGACGAGGTGGCCGGACGGGTCGCGGAGGTGCTCGCGTGAGGGTGCTTCAGGTCGCGCCGTTCCCGCCCGAGCGCGACGGGATCGCCACCTACACCGAGATGCTCTGCGCCGAGCTGCGGCGGCAGGGCCACGACGTCTCGGTGCTCGCCTCCCACCGGTCCGACCCGCCGCCCTCCGAGGTCGCGGGCGTCCTCGGCGGAGCGCTCGCCTCCCCGGCGGCGCTCGCCGAGCGGGTCCGGGGGCTCGCCCCGGATGTCGCCCATCTCCAGTTCGCGGTCGCGACGTACGGGCCACGGCTCCTGTTCGTCCTGCGGCTGCTCGGGCAGCTGCGTCGGATGGGGATCCCGGTCGTCGTCACGATGCACGAGGTCACGCGCGACGTCGAGACGCTCGGGCCCGTCGGCCGTCGCGCCTACCGCGCGCTCGCGGCACGCGCCGATCGCGTCATCGTCCACACCGAGCCAGCACGCACGGCGTACGTGCGCCACCTCCCGGAGGGGCCATCGGTCGAGGTCGTCGCCCATCCGCGTGCCCGCCTGCCCCCCTCGCCGGTGAGCGTCGAGCAGCTGCGCCGCCGCCATGGCCTCTCGAGCGAGCGGATCGTGCTCTCGTTCGGGTTCATCCACGTCGACAAGGGGCTCGACGACCTGCTCCACGCGACCGCCCGGCTGGAGCGCGAGCGCGCGCTCGACGACGTCCGCGTCGTGCTCGCCGGCGAGGTGCGCCGGCGCGAGGGCGTGCAGCGCCCGTTCGAACTGCGCGACCGCCGCTACCTGCGCCGGCTGAAGGCGATCGTCGCACAGGAGCGGATCGGCCACCGCGTCCACTTCACGGGCTACGTTCCCGCGAGCGAGGTCCGGGCGTGGTTCGAGGCGGCGTCGCTCGCGGTCCTGCCGTACCGCCGGATCGAGCAGAGCGGCGCGGGCAGCCTCGCGAGCGGCGCGGGGACGCCGCTGCTCACGACGACGGTCGGCGAGCTTGCGCAGATGAGCACGCTCCAGCCCGTGCCGCCCGAGGACCCGGACGCGCTCGCCGACGGGCTGCGGCGCGCGCTCGCGGACGGGAACGGCGACGCGGCCCGAAGTGCGCGCGGCGCGACCCGGACGGCGCGCGGCGCGGCCCGCGGCGCCCCGCGGCCCGCGCCCGCCACCGAGCTCCCCGAGGTCGTGCGACGGACGACGCGCGTCTACGAGCGGGTCCTCGAGGAGCGCGCCGCATGAGTGTCGCAACCCGGGCCACCCCGACCCGGCCGGCGGCCGCGCGCGCGACCCGGGGGATCACGCGGACGGTCGGGCCGCTCCGCGCCCACGGTCCCTCGCTGCTCGGCCTGCTGCTCATCGCCGCGCTGCTGCCGCTGCGCTCCAACTGGGGCGCGGCGCTCGCGCTCATCGGCCTCGTGTTCACCATCCCCGGCGTGACCGCGCTGCGCGCGGCGCGCGTTCCCGCGTCTCGACTCTCCGCCTACCCGGTCTACGTCCCGGCGGCGTCGCTCGGCGTGATGCTCGCCGCGGGACTCGCCGCCGACCTGCTCGGCCCGCTCCTCGGGGACCCGCATCCGCTGCACGGCCTCGCGACCGCATACGGCGTGCTCGCGCTCACGTTCGCGCTCTGGCTGGCGGGGCTCGGCTCGCCGTCGAGCGCCCGGCTGCCGTGGCGTCGCGCGCTCGAGGATCCGCTCTGCCTCGTCCCGCTCGCGCTCTGCCCGCTGTCGGCGCTCGGCGCGCTGCTGCTCTCCGCCGGTCACGGACCGGTGGTCGCGCGGATCTCGATCCTCGTCGACCTCGCCGCACTCTGCGGCGGGCTCCTGTTCGCGCAGCGGCTCGGACGGCGGCGCGCGGTGACGCTGCTCTTCTCCGTGGGGCTCGCCGTCGCCTGGTCGTGGTCGCTGCGCAGCCAGGAGATCGTCGGCTTCGACATCTCGACCGAGCTGTACGTCGCCCAGCACACGCAGGCGGCGGGGATCTGGCACACGCTCCACGATCACGACCCCTACGGGGCGATGCTCAGCGTGACGGTGCTGCCGAGCACCCTGGCCGCGCTCTGCGGCTGCTCGCCGCTCATCGCGCTCAAGGTCCTCTATCCGGCGCTCGGCGCGCTTCTGCCGGTCTCGGTCTTCCTGCTCGGGGAGCGCCTGCTCAGCCGGCGGTTCGCGTTCGGCGCGGCCTGCCTGATGCTCTCGCAGGCGTACTTCTTCCAGCAGCTTCCGGAGCTCGCCCGCCAGGAGGTCGCGCTCGTGTTCTTCGCCGCGCTCGCCGCGGTCGTGCTCGAGCGGGGGATGCGTCAGTCGACGCGAGTGCTGCTCGCGGTCGCGATGGCCCTCGGCGTCGTCGCCTGCCACTACTCGAGCACGTACCTGGCGATCCCGCTGTTCGCGGTCGCGCTCGTCCTGCGCACCGCGTTCGCCCGCCGGCGGGGGCTGCCGATCATCGGCTGGTCGCTGCTGGCGGCGACGCTCGCGCTCGCCGGCGGAGCGGCCGTCTGGTACGGAGCGGTGACGCGCTCGGCGAGCAACGTCGGCGCGTTCGTCGCGACGCTCGAGGACCGGGGCCTCAACCTGCTGCCGAGCGACGGCGGCGCGATCAACACGTTCCTGAACGGCAACAACGTCCACAGCGTGCCCCCGGAGGAGCTGCAGGCGCTCGCCGTCCGGGTCGACCATCGCCTCGCGCCCTACCTGCACACGCTGCCGGCCGCGCGCGACCGGCGCTACCGGCTGCACGCGGCGACGGTGCCCTCCCCGCCGGAACGCTCGCGCGCGGCCTGGACGGCCGTCAACACGTACTTTCTGCCGGTCTACAACGAGCTCTTGCTCGTCGCCTTCTCGCTCGGCGCGCTCATCATGCTCCTGCGCCGGCGCGGGCCGCCGTTTGCCGCCGAGCTCGGCGCCCTCGCGTGCGGCGCGCTCGCGTTCCTCGTGTTCATCCGCTTCAGCGCGACGGCGGCCGCCGCCTACAACCAGACGCGCGCGCTCCTGCAGTCGCTGCTCATCGCCGCCGTGCCGGCCGCATGGCTCCTCGAGCGCCTGCTCGCGCGGCTGCGGCCGCTCGCCGTCCGCATTGGCTGGGTCGCGCTCTCGGCCGCCGTGTGCCTCGTGTTCGCCCAGCAGTCGGGCGCGTTCGCGGTCGCGTTCGGCGGCGCGACGTCGCTCAACCTGTCGGCCTCCGGCGAGGACTTCGAGCGCTACTACGAGACGCCGGCCGAGCTGAGCGGGGCGCGCTACGCCGAGCGCGTCGCCGCCCACAGCATCCTCTACGGCGACCGCTACGGGCAGCTGCGGATCTTCGCCACGAGCGGGCGGCCCGTGCTCACGCAGGTCATGCCGCGCACCCTCGACCGGTACGCCTGGATCTACGCGACGCGGACGAACCTCCGCCTGCACCGCGCCCGCGCGCAGATCGGCAACGACTACAGCGTCTACCGCTGGCCGGGCGCGTTCATCGATCGCCACTACAACACGGTGTACGACGATGGCGACAGCCGGGTGTTCCACGGCTGAGCTGCGCATCGTCGCCTTCCCGCGCGACGCGAACCCGTACCAGGAGCTGCTCTACGGGGCGATGCGCGCACTCGGCGACGAGGTGAGCTATGCGGGGGAGCGGACGCGCTCGCGCTCGCTCAACCTCCTGCTCATGCCGCTCGAGCTCGCGCTGTTGCGGCTGCGGGGCGTGCGCGTCTTCCATCTGCACTGGACGTTCGGGTTCTCGTTTGCCGGCCTCGGCCGGCGGCCGGGCGTGCTGCGGCTCGGCCGGCGGTGGTTCGGCGTCGTGCTCGCCGTCGCGCGGGCGCTCGGCATGCGCGTCGTCTGGACCGCGCATAACGTGCTCCCGCACGACCCCGTGTTCGACGACGACCTCGCCGCCCGCCGCATGCTCGTCGCCGCCTGCGATCTCGTGATCGCCCACTCCGAGCGGACGCTCGCCGCGCTCGCCGACCTCGGCGCCCGGCCGCGACGAGCGGCCGTCATCGGGGTCGGCCCGACCGCGCCCGCCGGCACCGAGGCGATCGGCCCGCCCCGCCCGCACGATCCGCGGACGGTCGTGTTCGTCGGGCGCGTCGCCGCCTACAAGGGGGTCGAGGATCTGCTCGAGGCGCTCGCAACGCTCGAGGTCCCGCTCCGCTGCCGGATCGCGGGCGCCTGCGCCGACGACGCGCTGAGCGGTCGCCTGCGCGCCGCGGCGGCGGCGCTCGAGGGCACCGTTTCGCTCGAGCTCGGCTTCGTGCCCGACGAGGCGCTCGTCGCGATGCTCGCCGACGCCGACGCGGTCGTGCTCCCGTTCCGGCGGATCACGACGAGCAGCAGCGTGACGCTCGCGTTCGCCGCCGGGCGTCCCGCGATCGTGCCCGACGTCCCGGAGCTCGACGACGTGCCGCGCGAGGCGACGTTCCGCCATCCGCCGGGCGTCGCCGGCCTCGCCGACGCGCTGCGGCGGGTCGCGCTCTGCGCCGACGAGGAGCTCCGCGCGCGGGCGCAGGCGGCGCGCGAGGTTTCCCGGTCGCTCTCCTGGCCCGCGATCGCGCGCGCCACGCACGAGGCGATGGCCGCGGCGGACGGCGGTGCGTGCGTGAACGCCGGTACCTGCTCCCTCTCTTCAGCCGATCCGATCCGGAGCATCGACCGGCGTCCGCCGCCGCGACGCCGACCTCTCAACGACCCGGAGGCCTTCCGCCTGCTTCCGGACGACCGGGAGGGCGCTCGCTGAGCGGCGCCCGCGCCCGCGAGGGCGCGCTCAGCGCCCGCGGCGGCCGGCGTGCGGCCGCCCGCCGAGCCATGCGCGGTAGGCGGCGAGGCTCCGGGTGCCGGGCGCAAGCTGCGTGCGCTGGCCGTACCTGTAGAAGTAGGACTGGTAGGCGGTCGGGTGATCGCGCACGAGCGCGGCGATGCCGCGCACGAACGCCGGATCGTCGCCGAAGCCGCCGCCCGCGACCGTGTTGACGCCCCACTCGGGGATGCTGATCGGACGATGCTCACGGTGAGCGAGGGTCAGCACGGCGCCGATGCCGTCGGGCGCCGTCATGAGCGTGCGCCAGCGCTCGACGCCGGTCGCGCCGAGCGGGCCGTCGTCGTAGACGTCCATGCCGATGATGTCGACGTAGCGGTCGCCCGGGTAGATCTCGGAGAGCGGCAGGTCGCGGTAGCGGACCGAGATGCACCAGTCGAACCGGAAGCGGGCGCCGGGCACGCCACGCATCGCGGCGACGGTGCGGTCCCAGAAGCGGTCCCAGAGCCTCCACCGCGCGCGCGTCGCGCCGTAGGAGTCCGCGAACCACGTGCCGTTCGCCTCCGGCGCGAGGCGGATGACCGAGTCTCCGAGCCCGGCGGCGACGAGCACGCGGGCGAGCGTGCGGGCGTGGGCCGTGAACGCGCCCGCGGCGCCCCGCCCGAGCCAGTCGCTGTGCGCGAGCGAGCTCGGGAACAGGTCCTCGGTGATGATCAGCCGCCGAAGCCGCGGCGCGGCGGCCACCCACCGGCTCCAGTCGTGGTCGGGCGCGTTCACGTAGTTCACGAACCACGGGTGCTCCCACTGGGCCCAGCTGCTGACCGCGTCGTTGTAGACCATCGCGCAGCGCATCCGATGGCCGACGAGCGCGCTGAACGCGTCGAGCTCGGCGATCGACTCGTCGGAGTAGACGCAGGCCGACTTGGCGTCGTCGATGTGCACCGCGCGCCGTGCGACCGAGCCGCCGGGCGCCGCGGCCCGCGCGCCCGCCCCGGCGGCGAGCGGACCCAGGCAGCTCGCCGCGAGCAGTACCAGGACAAGACGCCGGCAGGCGCACGACAACCACATGCGCGCTGTATCGGCAGCTGCGTCATGCCACTTCAGTGCGGGCCGGCATCAGCCCGTCACGGCGACGTGATCGGCGTGCGCCTCGCGCATGCCCGCATACCTCGCTCGGGCCCCGCCTGCGCTCAGGAGAGGTGGTGGTCGGCGAGCCGCGCGAGCGTCGCCCCGCCATCGCTCTCCCGCTCGGCGATCAGCGCATCGAGCGCGTCGGGGAGCGCGGCGTCCCCGGGGTCGAGCTTGCGCGCGAACAGCTTCGGCGAGGCCGTGATCCGCGGCAGGTCCTCGCGGGTCAGCGTCTCGGCGTGCCAGTCGCGCCAGCGGATGAAGTGCAGGTCGTCCTCGACGATCGTGGGCGCGAGCGGGGAGTTGCCGAGCACCATCTGGAACGCCCACTCGTCGGGCGCCTGGACGCGGCGGAAGTAGCGCCGCAACGCCGGTCGGCGCACGAACGTCTCGATCGCGAGCCGCGCCGCCCGCCGGCTGAGCGTCCACCACTGGGAGCCCTGGAGCAGGTGCATCCCGTCGGGCGGGACGAGCCTGGGCGCCCATGGCACGAACCGGTTCGGGAGGTGCAGCTGGCGATCGCCGAGCTGGAAGTGCCGATAGGTGACGCGGCGCAGGTCGCCGTTCCAGTACCAGCGCTCATTCGTGCTGCGGTCGGGCGGCGGATCGTCGGACGCCGCCGAGCAGAACATGAACGACCGCTCGCCGGCACGTTCCAGGAACCCGTGGATCGTCGGCGGCGGCACGAGCGGGTAGCTGTCGCCGCTCACCAGGCACACGTGGCCGAAGCTCGCCTCCTGGAGCGCCTGCTCGGTCGTCGCGAGCGTCGCGTCGAGCAGCGCGAACCCTCCCCAGCGCGAGCGGAACCGCCGCCGCGCGAGCCGCACATGCGCGCGGACGGGCGTCCGGTCGATCGCTGCGCGGAACGGACCGAGGTCGGCGCGCCGGTCGACGTGGAGGAACAGCCGGTCCTCGGCTCCGCACAGCCGCTCGGCGAGCCGCGCGACCTGTCCGGGCGCCCGATGGGCGAGGACGACGTAGGCGACGCTCACCGCGAGGCCTCGATCGCGCCGCGCTGGCGCTCGAGGATCGCGAGCAGGTCGGCGGCCTTCACCGCCGAGTCGGCGCGGGCGCGATCGAGCGCCTGCGCCGCGATGCGCGCCCCCGTCCGCAGGAGCGCGTCGGCGCGGGGACGGCGCGCGAGCTCCACGAGCCCGGCGAGCCATCCCGGCAGGTGGCGGGTGAACGCGTCGCGGTGCAGCGGCGCCGCCCGTCGCGGGTGCTCGCGTGCGAGGAGCACGAGCGCCGCGCCCTGCCGGCGGGCGTCGCGGGCGAGCCCGGCGAGCGTCCGCTCATAGTGGTGGACGGCGGCGCACGCGGGCTCGAACACGGCCCGGAGCCCCGCCGCCTCGCACTGCAGGCCGAACACCCGGTCGGCGTGGTAGTCGTAGCGCGATCCGGTGGGCCCGGCGGCGATCCGCAGGTACGCCTCGCGGCGCAGCGACAGGTTCCCCGCCCAGAGCGTGCGGATGACCGACTGGGATCCGCTCCGCCAGCGCGCGACGTGCGCCTCGTACGCGCTCGCGTAGTGCCGCACGGCCGCGGAGCGGCTCTCGAGGACCGGCATCGCGCCGACGACGAGCAGGTCGTCCGCGCCCGCGTGGCGGGCGGCATGGGCGCTCACCAGCCGGGGGGCGGGGACCACGTCGTCATCGAGGAGCACGATCAGCTCACCGCGCGCCCGACGTACGCCCTCCAGGCGCGCCTCGGCCTCGCCGCGGTTCTCGATGAGGACCGGAACGAGCGCGGGGGCGCTGCGCGCGCGCTCCCGCAGGAGCTCGATCGAGCCGTCGGCGGAGCCGTCGACGACGACGATCAGCTCGGTCGTCGCCGGGTCGGCGAGGATCGGGTCGATCAGGCCCGGGAGTTGCTCCCGGCGCTCGTACGTCGGCACCACGACCGAGACGGTCGGCAGCCCCGATCCGGCTGGGGATCCCTGCGTCATCGTCCGCCTCATGCTATGCGGGTGCGGCCGCTTGATTCGGGCCGCGCGCGGTTGTGTGCCGCGTCTCGCACTTCGGCGGCGGACGTCACCGCGGCGGCCCGAAGCGGACGTAGCGCTCGAGATAGGGCCCGGTGTCGGCCATGCCGGCGGCGAAGCGCCGCGGCGAAAAGCCGAGCTCCCGGCGCGCCCGCTCGCTGCTGAACGTCGCCTTCGAGAGCGTGAACTCGAGGTCGGGCAGATGGCGGATGCCTCGCCAGCGCTCGCTCGGCTCCTCGAGGAAGTGCGTGAGCCGATGCCGGGCCGCGAGCGGCAGACGCCCGATCGCGTGCTCGAGCGCCCGACGCCCCGGCGAGGTCAGCCACAGCGCGCGGGCGAGGCGCACCGGGTCGCGGGCGAGGCGCCCGAGCCGCGCGGGGAGCCGAGACTCGCGCCGGATCTCCGCCACCGGCCGCAGCTCCGGCCCGGGGATCCCGATGGCGGCGGCGACCGCCTCGTAGAACACCCGCCAGCTCGGGGTGTCGGCGCCGTCGAGGATGAACGTCGCGCCGGCGGCCTCCTTCCGGCGCCCGGCCGCGAGCAGCGCCGCCACGACGTCGTCGACGTGGACGAGGCTGACGCGGCCGTCGCCCGGCTCCGGCAGGACGACCGTCCCGAAGCGGAGCATGTCCGCCGGCCGCTCGGTCCACAACCGTGAGAACGGCCCGTACACGTTCGTCGGTTGCAGGATCGACGCGTCGAGGCCCTGCTCGCGCACCGCGCGCCGGATCTCGGCCTCGAGCGCCCGCTTGACCGCCGGATACCCCTCGCCGCTCGACACGTACGGCGCCTGCTCGGTGCGGGCGCCGGAACCCGAGCGGTCATAGACCATGAAGCTGCTGAGATGGACGAGCCGGGCGCCGCGGCGCGCGCAGGCGTCGATGAGGCGACGCAGCGCGATCTCGTTCCACGCCTCGCTCGAGAAGTCGTAGGCGCAGTGGAAGACGGTTCTGGCCCCCTCGATCGCCGCGTGCACGGCGGACGGGGAGCGCATGTCGACGCGCACCGGCTCGGCGCCCGCCGGCAGGCGACGCTCGCCGCCGTCGCGCACCGGGCAGCGCACCCGCCCGCCGGCGTCGAGCAGCGCGCGCGTGAGCCGACCGCCGATGAACCCGGTCGCGCCGGTGACGACGGTGGCCGGCTCGGCCCGGCGAGCCGCGGCGCGGCGGGGACCGATCGTGGCGCGGATGCGGTCGGCGAGCCGGATCGCGAGCGCCACGATCGCGAGCGTCGGGTTCGCGTGCCCGGCGGTCGGGAACACCGAACTGCCCGCGACGTACAGGTTCTCGATGCCGTGGACCATGCAGTCGGGGTCGACGACCCCGCGGCGCGGGTCGCGCGCCATCCGCGTCGTGCCCGCCGGATGGCAGCCGTCGGTGAAGTGGACCGGCCGCTCGTCGCGGTCGGTCAGCCACGCGGCGAGCGCCGGCCGGCTGAGGCCGAGCCGCGGCAGCGCGGTCGCGATCTCCCGCGCGAGCGCCGCCTGGGAGCGACGCTCCAGCTCGTGCACGCGCCAATCGACCTCGGCGACCGGCAGCCCGAGGCGGTCCCGCTCCCGCCCGAGCCGGACCCGGCTCTCGGGGTCCGGCACCTGCTCGGAGATGAGCTCGAACCCGAGCGCCTCGACCGGCCCCGCGCTCGGCTCGTCCCGTGCCATCGCCCGCAGCGCGCGGAGGGTGGCGATCGGAGCGCCGGCGATCTGCCGCGCGTCGCTTCGCCGGCGTGCGAGGTCGCGGTCGCGCAGTCGCAGGAGGGCGGGGACGGGGTCGCGCGGGGACTCGATGCGCTCGACGATCGCGGCGGCGTTGAGCAACCCCTCGCGCCGCTGCAGTTCCGCGCTCACTGCGAAGCCGAGCCGGAAGCCGTGTCGCTCGCCACCCGCGACCGCGAGTCGATGTGGCCCGAACAGGCCGCGGAAGGCCGCCTCGTCGCCCCGCGCGACGCGGACCGGGATCGTCGGATCGCGCGGATGGTCGATGAGGTGGCGCCCGACGAGGTCGTGGCCGTTGCCGAGCCCGCCCGGAGAGACGCGGTCTGAGCAGAGCAGGATCCGGGCGTTCTCGATGCCGCCTGCGCACAGGATCGCGGCGCGGGCGCGGATCGTGGCGCGGTGGTCGGGCGCGCAGGCGACCTCGACCGATTCGAGCGCCCGAGCGTGAGGGCCGGCGTGCAGCTGCGTGACCGTCGCGTGCAGCAGGACGTGTGCGTCGCCGACGCGGTCGCGAGCGAGCGCGGCGCCGGCGTCGAGCGGGACCGTGTCCTGCCACCAGACGCGCGAGAGCCGCGTGCGATCGACCTCGGGCAGCGGAGCCGGCCAGCCGGGCGGGGGCGGGGGACCGTCGCCGCTCCACAGGCTGGCTCCGAGGCGCTCCGCGGCGCGGACGACGTACGGCTTGAGCTCGTCCGCGGAGAGCGGCCAGCCGGATGAGGGCACCCACGATCGCTCCTCGAGGTCGATCTCGCCGAGCGGGATGCAGCGGCCGAACCAGGTGCGCGAGGTGCCGCCGAGGGCGCGGGTGCGTCCGTTGAACGTCGGCGTGCCGAGATCACGGATCCGGTTCAGCGCGGCGACCTCGGGCTCCTCGTCGAGCCCGCCGCTCTCGAGCATCAGCACCCGCAGACCGCTGCCCGAGAGCTCATCCGCGATCGTCCAGCCGGCGGGGCCGGTGCCCACGATGCAGACGTCCGCCTCCAGGCGCGTGCCGTCGTCGAGCTGTCGAAGATCGTCGATCCGCATGGGCGGCGTTCCGCATTGCCTACCCGCGTTGGTGAGGATTGCGCAGCTTTCGTCGGCGTCCGCCCTCGATAACGTCGGCGGGGTGGTTCGGCTTCGCACGATGCCGTGGCTGGCCGTGCGGCCGGTCGTCGACGCGCTCGATCCCAGCTACGTGATCGCCGCCAGGGCGACTCGTGGCGCGGCGCCCCGTCTGGCGATCGGCGTCGTCTACCGCGCACAGAACGCCGGCACCGTCAGGCGCTTCCTCGACGCCCAGCCCGGCGCGCGCGCCGCCCTGTGGGCGCTCGACCAGGCGCATCCCAGCCTGCGCGCCGAGACGGTCGGGGAGGGCCGCGGGACCCGGTTCGCGCTGCAGAACCGGCTCGCAGAGGTGCTCGCGCCCGGACCCGGCGAGTGGCTCGTCATGGCCGATGACGACGTTCTCATCGAGCGCGGAGATCTCGGGCAGGTCGCGGCCCTCGCCGAGCGCCTCGGCCTCAATCTGTGCCAGCCCGCGCACTCCCATCACAGCTTCGTCAGCTGGCCGACCACCCGGCGGCGGCCGCTCAAGGTCGCGCGAGCGACGCGCTGGGTCGAGATCGGCCCGATCGTCCTGTTCGACGAGGCGGCGCGGGAGCGCGTGCTTCCGTTCCCGGAGCAGGGCATGGGGTGGGGGGTGGAGGCCGAATGGGCCGCCCACGACGACCTGGGGATGGGCGTCATCGACGCGATCCGCATGCGGCACCTCGTCCCGTCCCAGAAGTCGTACGACACAAGTCTCGAGCAGCGCGACCTGGAGGACCGCTACGCGCGGCTCGGCGTGACCGAGGCGGACGTCGCCCGGATGCGGCTCCCGGTGCGCTCCTGGTACTGCTGGTCGCCGCTGCGCGCATAGCGGGGCCGTCGTCCGCGCCGCCGGACCCCGCCGTCGAGCGCCGCCGGTCCGCGGCCCGACCCGCCGAGGCTCCTAGGATGGGTCAGGGTGCTCCGCAGACTCCGTCTCTACGCGCACCTGCCGCTGCTCCTCGCCGTGCGCGCCTGTTCGTTCACCCGAACCGCCACGCGCGATGCGCTGCGAGCGCGTGACCTCCATCCCGCCGAGCGCGGCGTCCGCGTGCGCCCGCGCACGTCCGGCGAGCGTGCGCTGCTGCTGTTGGAGGCGCTCGCGATGCCCGAGGTGCGCTCGGTTCTCTACCACCGGCTCGGGCAGGGCACGATGCGCGATCAGCTCATGTGCATTCTCCTGAAGCGCCTGTATGCAGGGCAGCACGGCGTCGAGATCCGCTGCGCCGACATCGGCCCCGGGTTCGCGCTCGGCCACGGGCAGGGTGCGGTCGTGTGGGCGGAGCGGATCGGGCGCGACTGCACGATCTACCAGCAGGTGACGGTCGGGCTGAGCGACGGCACGCTGCGCTCGCTGCCGGTGCTCGGCGACCGGGTGTGGCTGTGGCCCGGCGCGCGCGTCATCGGCGCGAGCGTCGGCGCGGACGCGACCGTCGGCGCGAACGCGGTCGTGCTCGACGACGTGCCGGTGGGCGCCACCGCCGTCGGAATTCCCGCGAGAGTGCTCGGCGATGGCGGCTCCTGAGCGCCTCGGGGACGCCGAGGAGGCCGAGCTCTCGATCCCGGCCGCCGAGGAGCTCGAGCTCGCGCGACCCGAGGAGACCCGCCGCCGACAGCTGCGGGGGCTGCTGGCGGCGGCACGCGCCGACGCGCTCACGCGCAGCTCGTCGCTGCTCGTCCTCGACTACCTCGTGATCGGGGCGATCGGCGGCATCTGCACCGTGATCATGGCGCGCGCGTGGTCGCCGCACGACGTCGGCGCGGTCGGCGCCATCAGCGGCGTCGTGTCGCTGCTCTCGACGGCGACGAGCACCGGCCTCGCAAGCACGATCACCCGGTTCCTCGGCGAGGAGGAGAACCAGCTCGACTTCATGATCGAGGCGATGGCGTGCACGATCCTCGCGGGGGTCGCGGTGGCCGCCGCCGTCTGCTTCGTCCCGGGTCATTTCGGGGTGCCGCTGCACGACCTGCCGGTCGGCACCGGCGTGGCGTTCGTGCTCATCGGCGGCTACGTCGCCTGCAACAACCTCACCTCGATCACCGACCCCGCGTTCGTCGCGCGGCGCGAGGTCTCCTACGCGGTCGTCAAGGACATCGCCGCCTCGTTCGCGCGGGTCGCCGTGCTCGTCGCGCTCATCGGCACGAACGCCGCCGGCCTGTTCACCGCCTCCGTGCTCTACGTCGCAGTCGCCGCGGCGCTCGACTTCGTGCTCGTCGGCTGGCGCCTGCGTAACCGCGCGCCGCGCGCGCCGCTGCGCCGCCTCTCGCTGCTTCGCGGACGGCTTCGCTTCGCCGGCGGCAGCCACAGCGCGGCGCTCGTCGCGGTCGTTCCCGGCGCGCTGCTCGGCACGATCGTCGCCGCCGTCGACGGCGCGACGACGGCCGCCTACGTGGGAATCCCGCTCGGTGTCGCGGCATACGTGACGATCATCCCCTCGATGACCTCCCAGGCGCTGCTCGCCGAGCTGTCGGACCCTGAGCACGACGCCGCGCAGATCGCCGTGCGTGCGCTGCGCCTGTGCTACGCGGGCACAGTGCCGGCGGCGCTCCTGCTCGGCGGACTCGCCCCCTACGTGCTGCTCATCTTCGGGCAGAAGTACTCGGTCCATGGCACCTGGTACCTGCGCTGGGACGTCGCCTCGACGTTCGTCGCGACGTCGAACTACGTGAGCGACACCGTCCTGCTCGCGCGCGAGAAGGTGCTCGCCTACAACGTCGTCAACGTCCTCGGCACGGTCGCGGTGCTCGCGTGCTTCGCGGCCGCGGCGGTGCTCGGACCGCGCTGGTTCGGCCCGGCGACCGTCGCCGGCCAGCTGCTCTACCTGTGCGCCTCGCTGGCGGCGCTCAGGCTCTACGCCTCCCCGGCGGAGATGCGCGCCGCGGTGCGCGGCCTGCGCTGGCGGCCCTGACGCTCGCCGTCGCGGCCGGCCGCCGCGCCCGGCCGCCGCGGCCGGCCGCCGCGCCCGGCCGTCGCGGCTGGCCGCCGCGCCCCCGGGCCGAGCCCGGTCGCCGGTTGCCCGCCGCGGCGTGACGGTGGCCATTGACAGCGGCGCCGGCCGCCGCTTCCGATTGGCCGCCGCGCCCCGCTCTACGCTCGGGGCGCCATGCCCGCGCCTCCCGACGGCGTCCGCCGCAACCACCCGCTCGCGCGCCTGACGACGATCCGCACCGGCGGGCCGGCCGAGCTGTTCGCCCGTCCCGGCACCGTCGAGGAGCTCCAGGAGCTGCTCGCCTGGGCCGCCGCGGAGGGGATCGAGGTAGGGGTCGTCGGCTCGGGGTCGAATCTGCTCGTGGCGGACGAGGGCGTCCGCGGGTTGGTTCTCAAGCTTGATCGCGATCTGTCCCACATCGAGCAGCACGGCGACCGCCTGGAGTGCGGGGGCGGGGCCCGGCTTCCCGCCGTCTCGGCGCGCGCCTCGCGCCTGGGGCTGTCCGGGATCGAGTTCGGAGTCAACATCCCGGGCACGGTCGGCGGAGCGGTGCGGATGAACGCAAACGCGTACGGCGGCGAGCTCGCCCGCACGCTGGAGTGGGTCGATGTCGTGAGCGCCGCCGGCGTCGCCCGGCGGACGCCCGACGACCTCGGGTTCGCCTACCGGCGCTCGTCGATCGGCCCCGGGGAGATCGTCGCCCGCGCGATGTTCGCGCTCAGCCCGGCGCCCGCCGAGACGGTCAAGGCGACGCTCGCCGAGCTCCGCGACCGGCGCCGCGCCGCACAGCCGGCGGGCATCAAGACGTTCGGCTCGACATTCAAGAATCCCGAGGACCCGCGCGCCGAGGGCCGGAGCGCCGGGATGCTGCTCGATGCCGCCGGCTGCCGCGGGCTGCGGGTCGGCGGCGCGTCGATCTCGGAGAAGCACGCGAACTTCGTCGTCAACGACGGGACCGCGACCACCGCCGACGTCGTCGCCGTCATGGCCGCCGCCCGCGACCGGGTCCGCGACCGCTTCGAGGTCACGCTCGAGCCCGAGGTGCAGACGCTCGGGCCGGTCGGGCTGCCCGAGGAGTGGCGCGCCGCATGAGCACCGCCACCGGCCGCCGGACGACGCTCCGTCTGCGCCTGCCGCGCGCGCGCCTGCCGCGGCTGCGCCGCCGCGATCCTCGCCGCGGGCGCCGGCGGTGGCCGCGGCCGGGTCGACGGACGCTCGTCGGGGTGCTCGTGCTCGCCGGCGTCCTCACCGGAGCCTACTTCTGGGTGCGCCAATCCTCGCTCGTCGCCGTGCAGCAGGTGACGGTCACCGGGGTGAGCGGCCCGGACGCCACCGCGATCCGCCAGACGCTCGCGCAGACCGCCGAGCGGATGACCACGATGGAGATCGATGCTCGCGCGCTGCGGGCGTCGGTCGCCCGCTACCCGTTCGTGCGCTCGCTGCGGGTGAGCGCCCACCTGCCGCACGCGGTGACGATCTCGGTCTTCGAGCAGGTCCCCGTCGCCGTGGTCGACGGCAGGGTGGTCTCCGCGCACGGCACGCTGCTGCCCGGCGTGAGCCCGTCGGGGCATTCGCTGCCGACGATCACCGTTCCCGGCGCGGCCGGCGGCATGGCCACGGGCACGGCGCGCGCCGACGTCTACCTGCTCGCCGCGGCGCCGTACCCGATCGTCTCGCGCCTGGAGACCGTCGGCTGGAAGCCGGGGCGGGGGCTGACCGCGACGCTCCGCAACGGGCCCGTCATCTACTTCGGGGACGACCATCGGCTCGCGGAGAAGTGGCGCTCGGCGATCCTCGTGCTCGCCGATCCAAGCTCCGCCGGCGCCGGCTACATCGACGTCACCGACCCGGGCCGCCCGGCGGCCGGGGTCGGCTCCGACACCCAGGCGACGGAGCCCACGACGGGTGCCGGCGCTTCAGCCTCTGGCGCCGGGGCGTCCGCAGCGGGTGCCGGCGCATCCACCGCGACGGCCGGACAGCTCCCTGCCACGACCGGCCAAACGACGGCGACGACAGGGGGTTGAGGCACGGAGTAAGCCTCAAGTAGAGGTTGAGGTTGCGTTCCGGCGCAGCCTTCGGTCATAATCGAGACTTCGCCGATCTGCAAAGATCGTTGCGCACGCCTGCCTGTCGTTGACACCCCGTGCGCTCAGGGCCTACCGTGCATCACGCCGCGCGCACCCCTGCGCGGCCAGAACACTCAACCCCACGTAGAGGGTCGGTCGAAGAACATGGAAAGCGGAAGCTATTTGGCAGTCATCAAGGTCGTCGGCGTCGGCGGGGGCGGCACGAACGCCGTCAACCGGATGGTCGACGCGGGGCTGCGGGGCGTCGAGTTCGTCGCGTGCAACACCGACGCGCAGGCGCTTGCGATGTGCGACGCGGACATCAAGCTGAACATCGGCCACCAGCTCACCAAGGGTCTCGGCGCGGGCGCCAACCCGGACACCGGACACGGCGCGGCGGCCGAGTCGCGCGATGAGATCAAGGAGGCGCTCAAGGGCGCCGACATGGTGTTCGTCACCGCGGGCGAGGGCGGCGGCACCGGCACCGGCGCGGCGCCCGTGATCGCCGAGATCGCCAAGAACGAGATCGGCGCGCTCACCGTCGGCGTCGTCACGCGCCCGTTCGCGTTCGAGGGGACCCAGCGCTCCCGCCAGGCGCAGGAGGGGATCGACCGCCTGCGCGAGCACGTGGACACGCTCATCGTCATCCCGAACGAGAAGCTCCTGTCGATCGTCGAGCGGCGCACGACGGTGCTGGAGGCGTTCCGCGAGGCCGACAACGTGCTGCGCCAGGGCGTCCAGGGCATCACCGACCTGATCACGATTCCCGGCCTCATCAACCTCGACTTCGCCGACGTACGGACGATCATGCACGAGGCCGGCAGCGCGCTCATGGGGATCGGCAGCGCCTCGGGCGAGAACCGCGCCGCCGAGGCCGCGAAGGTCGCGATCTCCTCGCCGCTGCTCGAGGAGTCGGTCGAGGGCGCGACCGGCATCCTGCTCAACATCACGGGCGGCAACGACCTCGGCCTGTTCGAGGTCAACGAGGCCGCCGAGATCGTCCAGAGCGCGTCGGACTCGAACTCGAACATCATCTTCGGCGCGGTCATCGACGACTCGCTCGGGGACGAGGTCCGCGTCACCGTGATCGCCACCGGCTTCGACAAGTCCTCGGGCACGGGCGGCGCGTTCGCCGAGGAACCGCGGCCCACCGGCCCGACCTCGCCCCGCCGTCGCGACGTGCGCCTCGACGAGCGCCAGCGCTCCTCGCTGGAGATCTCCGACGACGAGATCGACATCCCGTCGTTCCTGAAGGACCGCTGAGGGGCACTGATCTCGGGGCTCGTTCCCAGAGGCGTGGAGACTCGGTCGGAAAAGGCGGGTTGGTGGCGCACCAGCCGGGGGGCGCCGCTCCGGCCCACCGCGCTGAAACAGCGCTACAGCGCTAGAATCGCGCTGTGGCGACGATCCAGATCCGCGACATCCCCGAAGACGCCTACGAGGTCATCCGACGACGGGCACGGGCGGAAAACCGCTCGATCCAGTCCTACATGCTCGAGCACATCCTCGCGTTCACATCGCGCCCGACGAAGGCGGAGATCTTCGCCGAGTGGGACAGGCGAGCGCGTGAGCGCGGCCGTGCGCTCACCCTCGACGCGGGCGACACGCTGCGATACCTCGATGAGGGCCGCAGCCGGCTCGACTGGCTCGTCTCGCCAGACGCCGAGGGCTGATGGTCATCGATGCCTCGGCCGCGGTGCGGACGCTCGACCGCGACCCGGCGGCGCTCCAGCTCCGCGCCCGGATGCAGGCAACGGAGTGCCACGCGCCGCACCTCTACGACGCTGAGATCGGACATGTCGTGCGCGGGCATGAGCGTGCCGGCCGGCTTGAGCCCGATGAGGCGGCGCGGGCGCTCGCGGAGCTCACGGCGCTCATCGATCACCGCTACCCGCACGTCGGCGCTCTCGCCGCACGCGCATGGTCGCTGCGACACAACCTGAGCTTCTACGACGGACTGTACGCGGGGCTCGCCGCGGCGCTCGACGTGCCGCTCCTCACGCACGATGCGCGTGTCCGGCGGGCGCCCGACCTGCCGTGCAGGGTCGAGCTCGTGTGAAAGCCGTGCGCGAGCACGGCCCCGCCGGGGTCTGTGGATCTGCTTAGCTGGCCGCCCGTGACCAAGACAGCGCTCATCACCGGCATCACCGGCCAGGACGGCTCCTACCTCGCCGAGCTCCTGCTCGACGAGGGCTACGAGGTCCACGGCATGGTGCGCCGCTCCTCCACCGAGAAGTTCGACCGCATCGAGCACCTGCGCGACCGGATCACGCTCCATCAGGCGGACCTGCTCGACCACCGCTCGCTCACCGACGCGCTCAAGGCCGCCCGGCCGACCGAGGTCTACAACCTCGCCGCGATGTCGTTCGTGGCGGTCTCCTGGATCCAGCCGACGCTCACCGCCGAGTTCACCGGCGTCGGGGTCACCCGGATGCTCGAGGCGATGCGCGAGGTCTGTCCCGAGGCGCGCTTCTACCAGGCGTCCTCCAGCGAGATGTTCGGCAAGGTGCGAGAGGTCCCGCAGTCCGAGACGACGCCGTTCTACCCGCGCTCCCCGTACGGCGTCGCCAAGGTCTACGGCCATTTCATCACGGTCAACTACCGCGAGTCCTACGGCCTGCACGCGACGAGCGGAATACTCTTCAACCACGAGAGCGAACGCCGCGGGCTGGAGTTCGTCACCCGCAAGATCACGTGGCACGCGGCCGCGATCAAGCTCGGGCTCATCGACACGCTGAAGCTCGGCAACCTCGACGCGAAGCGCGACTGGGGCTACGCGAAGGACTACGTGAAGGCGATGTGGCTGATGCTCCAGCAGGACGAGCCGCAGGACTTCGTGATCGCGACCGGCGAGACCCACACGGTGCGGCGCTGCCTGGAGATCGCGTTCGACCAGGCGGGCGTCGACATCGAGGGGCACGTCGAGATCGACGACTCGCTCAAGCGGCCCGCCGAGGTCGACACGCTGATCGGCGACCGCTCGAAGGCCGAACGGGTGCTCGGCTGGAGGCCGGAGACGAGCTTCGAGGAGCTCATCCGGCTGATGGTCGACGCCGACCACAAGCTCCTCTCCGGCCGCGCCCGGCCGTGACCGAGGGCCCTCCGGGGGCGCCGGGGAGCCCGCCTGCCGGGGTGCAGCGCGAACCGGCGGACCGGTCTCCGGGCGGCCCGGCGGGAGCTCAGCGAGGGCGACGGGCGCTCATCACCGGCGTCACCGGCCAGGACGGGTCGTTCCTCGCCGAGGAGCTGCTCGGCCGCGGCTATGAGGTGATCGGCCTCACCCGCCGTGACCCGGCCGACGACCTCGGCTGCAGCGAGCCGCTGCGCGCACGCCTGAGCGTCCGGCGGGGCGACGTCCGGGACGAGACGACCCGGGTGTGGATCTGCGATCTTGCCCCGGACGAGATCTACCACCTCGCCGCGCCGACGTTCGTCCCCGACTCGTGGCGCGATCCGGCGGCGACGATGGCCGCGATCCACGGCTCGGCGGCGGCGCTGCTGGCGCTCGTCGCCGAGCGGCTGCCGGACGCGCGCGTGTTCGTCGCCGCCTCCGGGGAGATGTTCGGCGAGGCGCCGGTGAGCCCGCAGCGCGAGGACACTCCGTGCCGGCCCCGCACGCCGTACGCGACGGCCAAGCTCGCCGCCCACCAGCTGCTGGGGCAGCTGCGCGAGCGGCATGGGCTCTTCGCGGTCTCCGGGATCCTCTACAACCATGAGTCCGAGCGCCGCCCGGAGCGGTTCGTCACCCGCAAGATCACCCGCGGCGCCGCCGAGATCTCGCTCGGCCGCCGGCGGACGCTCACGCTCGGCGACCTCTCGGCGGTGCGGGACTGGTCGTTCGCGGGCGACGTCATGCACGGTATCTGGCTCGCGCTCGGACACGAGATCCCCCAGGACTACGTCCTCGCCAGCGGCGTCGGACACACTGTCGGCGACCTCGTGAGCGCCGCCTTCGCCCATCTCGGACTCGATCCGGCCGACCACGTCGAGGTCGACCCTGCGCTCGTCCGCGCCCCCGAGGCGGTCGCTCCCGTCGGCGACCCGGCGCGCGCCCGGGCGGCGCTCGGCTGGACGCCGACGCTCGACTTCGACGGGCTCGTCGCGCGCATGGTCGACGCCGACCTGGCGGAGCTGTCGGCGTGAGGCGCGCCGCGATCGTGCCGGCGCTCGTGGCGAGCGGCGGCGGACGAGGGCGGCGGCGCGATCTTCTTCGTCAGTGACGCTTCGGCGACCGACGCCCTCCCGGTCCGCGGACGGCCGGCGATCGAAAACGTCGAACCGGGTGCACTAGCCTGCCGTCCATGGCCGACGCCACCGAGACGCTTCGCCAGAGCCCGCTGCACGATCGCCATGTCGCGGCGGGCGCGAAGCTCGTGGCCTTCGCCGGCTTCCAGATGCCGGTCCAGTACGTCGGGATCCGCGCTGAGCACCACGCCGTCCGCACCCGCGCCGGCGTGTTCGACGTCTCGCACATGGGCGAGATCGAGACCTGCGGGCCGCAGGCGTTCGAGTTCCTGCAGCACCTCATCTCAAACGACCTGCGCAAGCTCACCGAGGGCGGCGCCCAGTACGGGCTGCTCTGCCAGGAGGACGGGGGCGTGCGCGACGACGTGTTCACGTACCGCCTCGCCGAGAACGTCTACCTGACGGTGACGAACGCCTCCAACCACGAGAGCGACCTCGCCTGGTTCCGCGCCCACGCCGAGGGCTACGACGTCGACGTCATCGACCGCGCGAGCGACTTCGCGATGCTCGCCGTGCAGGGGCCGAGCGCCCGCCGGATCCTCTCGGGGCTCGCCGACGGGCCGCTGCCGCCGCGCTTTCACTGCGGCGAGCGGACGATCGCGGGCGTGGCGATGCTCGTGTGCGGGACCGGATACACGGGCGAGGACGGCTGCGAGCTGTTGATCGACCCCGCCGAGGCGCCGCGCGTCTGGGACGCGCTGCTGGCCGCCGGCGCGGAGCCGGCCGGTCTCGGCGCGCGGGACACCCTGCGGCTGGAGGTCTGCTACCACCTGTACGGCAACGACCTGACGACGACCCGCGGGCCGATCGAGGCCGGGCTCGGCTGGGCGTGCGCGGAGCAGACCGGGTTCGTCGGCGCCGAGGCGGTCGCCCGGGTGCGGGCCGAGGGACCGGCGGAGAAGCTGTGCGCGTTCGTCATCGACGGGCCGGGGATCGCGCGCCAGGGCAACGAGGTCGTCGGCGGCGGCGTCGTCACCTCCGGCACGTTCTCGCCCTCGCTTGAGCGTGGGATCGGGATGGCGTACCTGCCG
>Ga0209061_1000563_pt1 | contig 87248 bp, 71 predicted proteins | sample Coa_R1_10_FD_187157 | JGI IMG/M metagenome (GOLD analysis project Ga0209061, IMG submission 187157) | Surface soil microbial communities from Centralia Pennsylvania, which are recovering from an underground coalmine fire - Coalmine... | ecosystem: Environmental > Terrestrial > Soil >...
TATGGAGGCTTTCAGGCAGTCGAACATCTGGTTTACTATTTTCTGCGCAGCGTCATCCATGAATCTTGCACCCATACTCGCAAGGGTACCAGACACAGCGACATCCGCCTTATAATGCAAAGACACGTTTGACCCACTTGGTTCAAGCGTTATATTGATTGTCACATTAACAGTGTTACCCATACCCTTGGTTGAACCCTTAATACTGAATGAAGACTTAGGATTCTTGTCAACCAGTGAGAATTGTCCGTCGAATGTTCCCCTTATGAATCCCACACCCATCTTCATCTTCGCCTTGAAGCTGTCGCCCTCAATCTTCTCAACCGTGGTGTCAGGGATGCATTTGGTAACACGGTTAAGGTCGGTTACAAAATCCCACACCACGTCGAGTGGAGCCGCAATTTCCCTCGAGCCTTCAAGAATCACTTTTCATACCACCTGTGTTCAAAGAATCACACCCTTTATTACGTCTTTCGATTTGGATGAGTGACATTGGGGAGATAATAGATAAATGGGTAATAGCTTCATAACCCGCTAATCCTTAACAAGGTAAACGTTTTTCCAGTATTACGGAGTAGGCTTATCTGACAAATATTCCATGTATTCAAAATGCATCAACTCATCCTTAACTTTGATCATAGACGAAATGTAATTTTTGATATACTTTAAAAAATTACTTTACAGAGATTGTATAAGAAGTAATATTAATATTACAAATTTTTCACAGGTAAATCATTTTTGAGTATTTTAATTGTTAACCTATTAGTTCGGTTTAGCTCTGAACGGTTTCTCTTTATAGTGTTCTTCTGTGTAAAACGATTTTAGAAAGCTTTTTAAACTTCGTGGATTATTCAACTCGAAGTACATGAGACCCGCAAGTTTCGCTGTGTTTAGGCCTCTTTCCCTTAAGGAGGCCATAGAGGCTCTTAGTGAAAACGACGACGCCAAGGTTCTCGCGGGTGGGCAAAGCTTGATTCCCATGATGAAGCTTCGTGTGTTCAGCCCGCCTAAGCTTGTCTCACTGCAGAGGGTGAAGGAGATTCAGCCTAGGATCTCTGATGGAGGCGGCTACATCTCTATCAATGCGCTCACAACTTATGAGGATATTGCCAACGATAACATAGTGAGACAAAGGCTACCCGCATTAGCTAAGGCTGCGGGCGAAGTCGCCGATCAACAGATAAGGAACAGGGGTACAATCGGGGGTAACGTTTGCCACGGGGACTCAGCCGCTAACCTAGGCGTCACGCTTCTCGCCCTGGGGGCTAAATTGGTGATTGAGGGCGCAAAGGGCGAGAGAAAGGCCGGCATCGACGGCTTCCATACCGGCCCCTTCAGTGTGGCTCTCGAGCACGATGAGGTAGTTAAGAGATTTGAGGTCCCATACGATAACTCATCTAAGCAGACCTTTATCAAGATAAGTAAGACCGCCACCACGTGGCCCATGGCGAGTGTGGCCGTAAACATAAGCGTTTCGGGCGCAACTGTTTCGAGGGCTAGGATAGCCCTAGGAGTTGCGGGGCCAACCGTATTAAGAGCCAACAAAGCCGAAGATTATCTCGAAGGTAAATCGTTGAGCACTGAGACGGCAGCCAAGGCCGCTGAGCTCGCGGTCGAAGGCCTAAATCCGCCATCAGATATACACGCCGACTCGGAGTATCGGGCTCACCTGTTAAAGGTGCTCACCAGGAGGGCACTGGAGTCATTGGGGGTGTGAATGCTATAATGAGTGTGCAGAAGTATTCGAAGATTGAACCAGAGGAAAAGGTTAGGGTTAGTGTTAAGATAAATGGGAGGGTTTACTCTGAGACCGTGGAGGCTAGGATGCTTCTCATCGACTTTATCAGGGATGTGGCAAAGCTTAAGGGTTCCAAGATTGGGTGTGACACGACGAGCTGTGGAGCCTGCACGGTTATCGTAAATGGCAGAAGCGTAAAGTCGTGCACAATGTTCGCTTTTGAAGCGGATGGCGCGGAGGTCTTGACTGTTGAGGGGTTATCCACGGATGACAAGCTTCACCCACTGCAGGAGGCATTCTGGAATAACCACGCTCTCCAGTGCGGCTACTGCACTGCGGGGATGCTTATGTCGGCGTATTACCTCTTAAAGAAGAACCCACATCCGACTGATGAGGAGATTAGGAAGGGACTCGCGGGCAACATTTGTAGGTGCACGGGCTACATAAACATAATTAAAGCGGTTAAGGAAGCAGCATCCAAGGGGGGCTCCGCTAAATGACTCTTCAAGAGTATAAGTGGATGGGTAAGCCTATAAGAGTCAAGGAGGATGTTTACCCGATAACTGGAAGAGCCACATTTCTAGATGATATCGACATCCCAGGCACCCTATACCTCGCATATGTTAGATCCCCGGTGGCGCATGCCAGAATAAAGAGGATAGACGCCACCAAGGCGCTCGCACACCCGGGCGTAGTGTACTGTATAACTGGGGAGGATGCGAAGAGGCTACTTTCACCATTCATGGAGATAACGGAGCCCCCGAACGGTAAAATATATGATTACCCACTCGCCGTGGACAAGGTTAGATATTTCGGTGAGCCTGTGGCGGCAGTTGTGGCCACAAGCAGGTATGCAGCCGAGGATGCGGCTGAGCTCGTGGAGGTCGAATACGATCAGCTTGGCTGCGTACTCGACGCTGAGGAGGCGCTTAAGCCTAATGCGCCCCTCGTGCACGACGAGGCGGGGACCAACCTTGTGTGGAGGGGGGTCTGGGACCTTGGCAGTGTGGACACCGCGTTCGCCCAAGCGGATAGGGTTATAAAGGACAAGATCTATTTCCATAGGTACGCGCCGATCCCCCTGGAGCCTAACGGTGTTCTCGCTACTTATGACGAGTCGCAGGATAGCTTGACCATCTATAATATGATACCGATGCCCATGTTCGTGATACCCATGATTTGCGGTGCTCTCAGGATGCCTCCCTCAAAGGTGAGGATGATTCACCCACCGAATATAGGCGGCTCCTTTGGGGGTAAGATTATGTCCTACACACACGCCACGCTAGTCGCGCTCCTCGCGAAGATTCTGAAGAAGCCAGTCAAATATATGGAGACGAGGACGGAGAACATCGAGTCGGGGACACATTCGAATGAGAGGACATTCCACGTCGAGGTGGCCGTGAAGAAGGATGGCACAATACTCGGGCTCAGAGCCAAGATATACGACAACTGCGGCGCGTATCCAAGGTATGAGCCGGCGGGGGCGGTCATCTGGAGCCAAGTGACACCTGGTGTATACGCGGTCAAAAACATATCCATCGAGTTCGCCCAAGTGATGACCAATAAGGGTCCCACCTCACCTGTGCGCGGCTACTCACGGTTGCAGCACAACTTTATGTGGGAGAAACTCATGGATATAGTTGCAAGGGAGCTAGGCTTGGACCCAGCTGAGGTGCGCCTCAGAAACCTCATTAAGGCGGCTGAGATGCCCTACACTGGGCCATCGGGCACCATCTACGATGGCGGAGACTATGAGAGGGCCTTCAGAAAGCTTCTAGACGCACTCGAGTACACAAAGTGGAGGAAGCTACAGGAAGAGTATAGGGCTAAGAAGAAATACATTGGGATAGGTTTCTCAGCCGTTATAGACTCGGCGGCCAACAACTTCGGCCAAGTCAAGATAATAAACAAGTACTTCCCGGTTTCCGGTAACTCTGAAGCGGCTATGGTTATGATTGACCAAGGAGGCCAGGTTGTTGCGAGAACTGGTACCTCGGATACTGGTCAGTCACATGCTACAACATTCGCCCAGATCGTCGCCGAAGAACTCGACATGGATCCCTCTAAGATAGAGTTCCAGCGTGGATTCGACTCGCTTAGCGGCGTCTGGGCTGCGCACTCGGGTGCGTACGCGAGTAGGAGCGCTGTTCTAGCGGGCACCGCGCTCGCGCTCGCCGCTAGGAAGCTTAAGGAGAAGGTTGTGCTCTTAGCGGCCAACCTCCTCAAAGAGGACCCAGCCAACCTAGTTGTGAAGGATGGTAGAGTTGTGAGCACCCAGAGCGGTAAACAAATAAGCTTCGAGGAGTTAGCGCTTATCGCCTGGTCGGATGTGCTCCTATTACCCGAAGGCTTCGAGCCAGGCCTAGTGAGTTACTATGTGTACAAGCCAGACTTTAAGAACAACCTACCCGACCCCAAGAACAGGATAAACAACACGCTCACCTACTCCTACACCATGCATGGGACAGTGGTTGAGGTGGATGTGGAGACCGCTCAAATCAAAATACTCAAACACGTAGCTGTAAGCGACCCAGGCGTGATGATTAACCCACTAGTGGTTGAGGGGCAGGAGACTGGTGCGGCGATTCAGGGCATCGAGGCGGCCCTACTCGATAACCTTGAATACGATGATAACGGTGTCCTTTTGGCCTCCAACTTCTGGCTCTACCCACCAATAACCTCACAGGAAGCACCCGACCTACAGATAATACACGACTCAACACGCTCCACGTCATCGCTAACAGGTGTGAGGGGTGTCGGGGAGGGGGGCGGTGGACCAGTTGGTTCACTTGCTAACGCTGTTGAGGACGCACTCTCACCCTTCGGGGTGAAAATCAGGAGTTCACACCTATCTTCAAAGTACCTCTACAGCCTACTTAAAAAGAGTGGGGTTAAGGCCTGAGGTCTGGTCTCAGGTCATACCTATTTTTCGTGCACACGTCAAGTGCGAGGGAGGCGTACACCTTGGTGCAAGCGTAGAGGTCCTCCACACTTATGTACTCACGATCCTTGTCAGCCAAACTTAGACCGCTCAGCTTCTTTCCCCCAGAAGGCCCATAGTTCACCGCGTGTGCACCCATGGCGTTAAAGTGGGGAGCATTGGAGTACCACAACTCGTACACAACCTCTGGTTCGACGCCCACCACCTCCCTATGACTCCTCTTTATTGACTGCACAAGGTAGGATGACTCCTGTATCTCGGTTGGTGGGTTCACACTGTAGGGTTCAACCACCAGTTTCAATCCGCGTTCACGTGACACCCTCAATGCGAACTCTTCGAGCATTGCTTGCACCTGTAGGGGTGTCCACTTTGGTGGGAAGCGTACATCAACGTATACGCTGACCTCATCGGGGGTCCTCGAACCCTTCCACGGCCGCCCACCCCTGATTGCTGCCATGTTAACGATTCCCCTGTATCCCTTGTATTCGCTGATGGACTCGAACTCCGCCTTCCACTTTTTGAGCTCTTGGAGCACCACGTCCATCTGCTCTATCTTGTTATCGACACCACGAGACCAAGCGGTGTGCACAACTGTGCCACCCGTGTTGGTGACCTTCGCCCAAAGGGAGCCGAAGTGTCCCACCATGAGCTTCATACCCGTGGGTTCACCCAGCACCACGAAGTCTGGGACCGCGCTGTGCGTCACAGCATAGTGCGCACCGGCACCGTAGCCCCTATACTGGGCGCCCACGAACTCGTCCACTTGGGTTTCCTCTATTTCCCCCGATGTGGCTGAGAGGACCACGTCTCCTTTTAGCTCAACGCCTGCGTCGAGCAGCGCCTTAAGAGCGGTGTAGTAGGCGGCGTGGGCCGACTTCATATTGAAGGCGCCGGCACCGAAAATCCACTCTTCGTTATTAATCGTCTCAACCCTCCCCGAAAGCGATGTGACGCCGCCCCTCATGAACTCCTCTTGGCCGGTGAATGACACGTCGAGGTGGCCGTCAAACTGGAGGGTAGCACCACCCCCACTCCCACGGAGTCTACCAATCACATTCGGCCGTTTGGGTTCCACCTCTTGAAATAACACCTTTAAACCTAGCTCTCGAAACCTCTCACTCATGTACACACCGATCTCATACTCTTGACCAGTTGGGCTGGGAATCCTTATGAGCTCGAGAGTCAGCCTCTTGAGTAACTCTTTGTCAACACGTCTTAAAACATCCTCTCTCGAAACATCAGCCACGTGGTCCACCTAGGCGGCTATCATGCTGAATCCGCCGTCACAGATCACAGTGTTACCCGTCATGTGTATAGAATCCTGGGAGGCGAGGAAGAGCACAACCGGCACAATGTTCTCGGGTTTACCTATGGCCTTAAGCGGTGTGTGATCCACTATCCACTTCCTCCTCTCAGGCGTCCAATCCTTACGCGCCCTAAGCGAAGGTGTATCCATGTACCCAGGCGCCACTGCGTTCACACGCACATATGGGGCTAAGGCGAGCGCGTAGGATTTGGTTATACCTATCACACCATACTTCGAGACGGCGTATATGGGTGAACGTGGGCTACCGGTCACTATGACGTTTGAGGCAACGTTCACTATGACCCCCGACCTGAGCTCATCGAGCATCCGCCTACCCACCTCGTGTGTCACGTAGAGCGTGCCCTTCACATCCAAATCCAGGGTCTCATTGACCGTTTCAACATTGAGTTCACGCCACGACATCTGGGTCGCAGCCGTCTCACCCGCATTGTTTATTAGCACATCTATCCTACCCGTCTTCGACCAAACCTCGGACACCATCCTCTTTACCTGTTCGTAGTCCCTTATATCCGCTTGGACGCTGAAGGAGTCAACACCCTTAGCCTTAACCTCGCGAACAACCTCCTCCGCTAAATCCCTAGACTTCGCGTAGTGGATGACTACGTTGGCCCCCTCTTCAGCGAGGCCCAGCGCAATCTGTCTGCCAAAACCCCTTGACGACCCAGTGACAAGAGCGTATTGCCCCTGAAACCTCTTACCAGGAGGTGTGGGTTTCCTCTTCCAGTCGATTTCCGATTCAACCTGAACACCGCCAGGAGCTTTTCCCCAACTCATATGGGTGAGGGTTATCCAACTAGGTATAAGCCTTTTGCATAACGTTTTTATTTGATGGCATTTATTTAACCCCCATGCACTTTGAAGACTTCAAACTTAACGAGAAGTTCAGCACAAAAGGTAGGACAGTGACCGAGACAGACGTGGTTGTTTTTTCAACGATAACCGGAGCCTTCAACTCACTCTTCCTGAACGAGGACTACGCTAGGAAGTCAAGGTTCGGTTCAAGAATAGTTCCAGGCTACCTCACAGCCTCGATTGCTACAGGCCTAATATACCAGCTACCCGATTCCCCGTTTGAAAAGGGGTTCGTAGCGCTTTTATCGTCAAGCTTCAAAGCGCTAAAAAGCGTGAAAATAGGTGACACAATCTACTGCGACACCGCAGTAAAGTCAAAAGAGGAGAAAGAGAGGACGGGCGTGGTTACACTCGAATCCAGCGTCAGAAACCAGTCGGGGGAAACAGTGCTTGAGATCACACACACGATACTCGTCGAAAAGAGAAGTGCCACTTAGACAACGCTTATACACTTGCATTAAGGAGTGTTATTGAGAAACATGGCTACAGGATACTTAGGTAAATACTCCCAAAACACCCACGGCATCTTAAGGCTAGCCACCTATAGGGAGCCCGTTTTCGGTGCTAAGAGGACGGCGATTCTATTCGAAGAGTACGTGGTGGACCTTAACACGGCAAGTCAGGTCTACCTAGTTGAGCAGGAGAGGGATTTACCCCATGTCTCCTACTCGGAGAGCTTTGCACCCACCAGTATGCAGCGCCTAATAGAGGCGGGGGAGCCAGCGCTCACCCATGTTGAGAAGGTGTTCAAACACTTCTCAGACGGGCTGAACGCAGATGCCCGCGGCCCAGAGAAGCAACGCTACGTGTTCAGTAGGGGGGAGGTGAAAATTGAAGCACCATTGCGGCCGGGTAAAATAGTTCACACGGCGGGTAACTTCCGGGAGCACGCCCAGGAAGCGGATAAGGCTGGCTGGCCATTCCCCATCCCACAGTGGATATCCTTCTTGAAGAACCCAGACGCGGTGATAGGCCACGACGACTATATTCTGAAGCCAAGCTTCACAAATCAGCTTGACCACGAGCTTGAGCTGGGCATAATAATCGGTAAGAAAATAAAGAATGTCTCACCCGAGAAGGCTTTCGAGGCCATCTTCGGCTTCACGGTTTTCAACGATGTCACGGCGCGGGACATCCAAAGGGAGGAGATGAAGAACGGCTTGCTAAACTATGGTAAAAACCTCGACACATTCGCACCCCTCGGCCCCTGCATTGTGCCGAGGAAATACATTGGAGACGTCCACAATCTAACCATGGAGCTAAGGGTGAACGGAGACGTTAGGCAATCTGGCTCAACAGCCAAGCTGAGTGTTAGGGTTGAGGAGATAGTCTCCAAATACTCTTGGGCCACGCTTAACCCAGGCGACATGGTTTCAACGGGCACAATATCTGGGGTGGCCGCATTCAGAAAACCAGACCCCACACCCTTCTTCCTAAAGAAGGGGGACGTGCTTGAGTGTGAGATAGCGAACATAGGCCTGCTTAGGAACACCGTGATGAACGCCGAATAGGTGTGCCACTTGAGTTTTGGAGAAGACATATATAGACTCACACTTAAATCCAAGGTCTACGACTTAGGTCAACCCTATTGGAGGGGGATGCCAGTCCACCCCGCGGACCCCCCCTTCGGATTCTACCTCTACAGGTACCACGAGCACACCAAGGAGCTTTTCCAAGAGGTTGCCCCAGGGTTCGCTGATTCAATAAGCCTAATCGTGACATCCATGCATGCGGGGACACACCTTGACACACCGATACACATGTCCCGTGACCTCAAGGTGCTGGGGGTGGACATAACACGCTTTGAATCAGACTCGGGATACATCGGGTTACCACCCGAGCTACCAAGCGTTGACAGGCTCACACCCCTTGTGCTTAGGGGCGTGTTACTCGATGTGCCCGCCTATAAGAAGCTGGATATTCTTCCTGAGAGATATGAAATCACACCGGAAGACCTTGAAGGCACACTGAAGTATGAGGGCGTGGAGCTTGGTGCGGGCGACTGCGCGCTAATCAGAACAGGTTATTCCAGATACTTCACGAAGGACGCGGACACATATCTACACAGATTCGCCGGGCTGGGCGCGGACGCAGCCAAGTGGCTTGTTGGTAAGCGGGTTAAACTTGTGGGGATAGACAACCTAGCCGCAGGTGTTCCGAAGCCATTCGAAGTGCACAACATCCTACTCAGCGATAACGGTATCCTACTAATGAAGAGCCTGAACTTGGAGGAGTTGGCCGCCGACCGCAAGTATGTCTCTACAGTGATCGTGTCACCCCTTAAAATAAGGGGTGGGGAAGCCTCGCTCGTCAGGCCGATAGCCATAGGTTAGACCTATTCACCCAGTCTTTTTTATAAGAGCCCATATCTCCCTCCAATCCATCGGGACCTTGTTGAGCGAGGATCCCTGCTCCCCCAGAGCGTCCGCTACTGCGTTCATCAGGGCCGCAGGCCCACCTATCGCTCCGCCTTCACCCATCCCTTTGAAGCCACCCGGCGTGGGTGACGGAGAGGTCACGTGCTCCACCCTGAACTCGGCTGGCGCATCCTCAGCCGTGGGGGGAGGATAATGCCAAAAAGACGTGGTTAGAAGGTTACCCCTCTCATCGTACTTAAGCTCCGAAAAACTCTGCAGAAAGGCCTGGGACACAACCGGGCCGTGAACCTGACCCTCAGCGGTCTTAGGGTTCACCACCACTCCCGCATCATCTACCACCACATACTTGTCAACCCTAACACTGCCAGTTTCGGGATCCAAGCGGACCACCGCCCCATGCCAAGCGTAGCTCACTATAGCCATGTTAGAGGGGGGCTCGTAAATAGCATACTCCTCTAACCCAGGCTCCTCACCCTCGGGTAGCTTGGTGGGTATCCTGTAGGCTATTTTGGCTATCTCCGCAACACTCAGCTTTCTATCAGGGCTATGTGAATCGAATGCGACACCCTCACGTATGACCACCCTATCGGGGCTGACCCCCAACAAGTGGGCCGCTATCCGCCTAAGCTTAAGGTTGACCTTTCTGGATGCGAGTATCACGGCGTTACCCGCGGTGACCATGGACCTACTAGCCCAGCTACCGAATCCATAAGGTGTAGTGTTGGTGTCTCCCTCAATCACACTAACATCATCGAACTTCAACCCTATTTCCTGCGCAGCTATCTGGGCGTAAACAGTCGCATGAGACTGACCAGTGGAGAGCACTCCCAAGCTAACCGTGGCCTTACCTGTGGGGTCAATCCTCACAACCGCCTTCTCGTAGCCCCCAACCTCCCAACCCAAGTTAACCTGAAGCCTAGTAGAGGATGGGGCGGTATACTCAGAGTACACGGATATTCCTACACCCAACCTCTCCCCATTCTCCCTTCCGAGCTTCCTCCTCTTGAGCTCATCGTAATCCAAGATATCCAAGAGGACGTCTAGGGAGAGCTTATAGTCACCGCTATCATACACCACGCCCGCTGGATTCCTATAGGGGAAATCAGACTTGTCAACCAGGTTCCTCCGCCTTATCTCCACGGGGTCGAGCCCGAGCTTCCGGGCGGCAATATCCATAACCCTCTCCATCACGAATGCGGCCACGGGTCTTCCGAAGCCTATGTTGGGTGACAAAGGAGCCTTATTGGTGGCCACAGCGTAGAGGTCAAACGAGTAGTGTTCGAATTTATAGGGTCCCGGGATGGAGACTGAGGCCACCATGGCCGGTTGAACCTCAACCCAGAAGGTTCCACCCGCACCCACATCGGCAACTATCTCATCGTGTACCGCTAGCAGTGTCCCATCCTCGGTGAACCCAGCCCTGACGTGGTGTATCTGGTCGCGCTCATGACCGGTTACGAGTAGATGCTCTGTTCGTGTCTCCACCCAGTTCACGGGCACACCCAGCTTTAGGGCTATTGCGTAGACAGCCATCTCATCTGCGAAAACGGATGACTTGGGGCCGAAGCCTCCACCCACATGCTCGGCTATAACCCTGATCCTGTTCTCGGGGAAACCGAGGCACTCAGCCACATAGGTTCTAACCACGTGTGGGAACTGGGTGGACGCCCATATGGTGAGCCACTCACCGTCATAGTGGGCTTTGTGAACCCGGGGCTCAAGGGACTGGGGCGAAGTCCTACCATTATAGAGGGTCACATCTATCTTCACTGGTGCATTCTTCAACACCTCCTCAACTTTCTTCGTGCTTGAATACGAGTCGTGGAGTAGGATGTTCGTGTCCAAATCATCGAATATTGGCTTTGAATCCATCGCCTTCACAGGATCGGTTAAAGCCGGAAGCTCCTCGTACTCTACGGACACAAGGTGAGCGGCATCCTCTGCGAGATAAGCGTCCTCGGCGACCACAGCCACCACGGGCTCACCCTGATATCTAACCTTACCATACGCAAGGGTACCCCTAACAGGCTCCAGCATCCCTGGGTAATGCATCCAGTAACCCATCTTCACATCCTTTAGGTCCTCACCAGTGAACACAGCTATTACACCTTTAGCGCTCTTTGCTGCCTCAATATCGATTTTTCTTATAATTGCGTGCGACACGGGTGACCTAACAAAGAAAATCGAGTAAACCTTCTTTGGCAGGTCCACATCAGCAGTGAACTTGGCTTTACCCGTCAGAAGCTCAAGGTCCTCCTTTCTTTTCAAGGATTTCCCTATAAGACGCTCCTCCTGAACCTGTTTTTCACCGCTAGGTTTTACGAGTTCTTGGGTGGACATCGAGTCCACTTATCATAATAATAATTTAAACCTAATCCTAACGAAAAAACTAAACAACACAGTGATATCCCTCCCAAGACGAACAAAAATTCAATCATTTAAAGCAATTGTAAACAAGCATCCTTATTACAAACAACTTATTCGAATAGCCACGCAGAGTTTGATATATCTTAGATAATACGATGGTGTCTGGGTTAAGGCGTGGTGAGCGTGGCGGCCAAGCATGGAAAAACTGCTATCCAGACACAGCGGGTACGGGGAAAAGGCATTTATCGGTGAATAATTATGTGAGTAGCACTAAATCAATCTGTTGTCGATACCCTCTAGTCTGCTCATGAACAATCTTCACAAAAAACAGGATATAACAAACAGAATTAATAGAGAAGGTTTAATAACGGGGAAAGTGTACGGCTTTAATGTCTACAATGAAATTCGGGTTAAGGCTTGCGGACTGGTTCGGCGGAGCGCGAACAATGGTTGAGTTGGCTCTTACAGCCGAGAAAGAAGGATTCGATTACTGCTGGGTTTCACACGACGTGTTTATGCGTAGCTCACTAGTGACACTCACCGCCATCGGCTTACAATCGAAGAGGATGATGCTTGGCAACACGATACTTAACCCATACACACTCAACCCAGCCGAAATAGCCATGTACCTCTCTACACTCGACGAGCTCACTGGTGGGAGAGTGGTGTGTGGTATAAGTGCTGGAGCCCTAGAATACATGGATTGGCTGGGAATAGAGCACGCAAAACCCCTCACTAGAACCAAGGAGTGTGTGAAGTTGATCCGTAAACTAATATCCGGCTCAAACGCCGCACACCATGGTAGCGAGTTTAATTGGAGCAAACAGTGTTATATGCGTTTTAAACCGGTTAGAAACACAATACCCGTATACATAGGCGGCCAAGGCGACAAAATGCTCGAGTTTTCTGGTGAAGCCGGGGATGGAGCCCTCCCACTTCTATATCCACCCGACTTCGCAAAATACGCCGTGGAGAAGATCCGTGAAGGTGCGAAGAGGGCTGGTAGAGACCCCTTCGAGGTCGACATAGCTGGATGCGTATGGATATCGGTAGCAGAAGACAGAACAAACGCCACAACACAGGCACTCAAAGAGCTGGTGGCCTACTTTGGGCCCCTCCTAGGTGTAAAAGGATTAGGCTCAGTTGGGCTCACACACCAAGACTTCGCACATGTTCAGGAAACATTCAAAGAGAAGGGTGTGAAGGAGGCCAGTAAACTCGTAGATGAGAAAATGCTACGCCTCGCAATATATGGTTCACCAGACGACTGCATAGCCAAATTAGAGGAACTCTTCAAGGCCGGAGTTAGCCAAGTCTTGTTCGGGGCGCCACTAGGGCCAGACCCCCACGAGGCTATACGAACAATCGGCCGCAGAATAATACCCTACTTCAGAGACGCCCAACGAAAACAGTGACACAACAACATATACGCATATGCGTCTAACCCAATCTCAAATCGTCGAACCATTATATAGTAGCCTCAACCCGTGCTCCAAAACAGGTGAACATGAAACTTATCCAAGTTTAAGGGTAATAGTTACACGACGTATATATTATAGGCCTAAGTATAACAGGAAAATTTATTAGACTGGCTACTCAACACACTCTATGTCCTTTACAAAATCCGCGGTAGGACTACTCGTAATAGGGTTGATAGTCGGAGTCATTGCGGGCTTCGGCGCCTCATTCGCCTTACAGAAACCCACCGCAACTAAAGCGACAACAACCTATACAATAGGTGTCATAATGCCTCTATCGGGGACGCTAGCATCATTCGGTCAGTCATTCGCTAATTCAGTGAAACTCGCCGCTAACGAAATGAACGCAAACCTTTCAGCCATAGGCAGCCCCATCCGTTTCAACGTTGTGGTAGCAGATGATGGTGGAACACCAAGCGGGGCGCTTAGCGCACTACAGTCAATGTACCAGTCAAACTCAGTTCAAATAGTGATAGGACCCCTAACATCAGCTGAGGTTCTCGGTCTCAGAGACTACGCTGACACGAATCACATAGTTATTCTGCCACCCGCGGCGACGGCAACCTCTTTGAGGATAGCAGGAGACTATATTCTAAGACCCGGCCAGCCAGGCGATCAGTTTGAGGGTTCAGCGCTCGCCCAAACAATCCTAGGCTTCGGTGAGAAATATGTGGTGTACATCTATAGGGGGGACACATCTGAAATCGGCACCTACAACATTACGAGCAGCATATTAAAGCAGGATGGTGTAAGCGTAGTGGGAATCGAGTACACGCCGGCACAGTCTGACTATTCAAACATTGTTGCCAGTGCAAGTTCGGATGTTGCCTCATTCATTTCGAACGGTGCCCCGAGGTCGCAGGTCGCGGTTGTGCTCGGTGGGTATGGTACAGAAGCAGCCAATATGTTTACCCATGCTTCATCCGACCAATACTTATCCAGTGTCAGGTGGTTTGGGATAGAGGCATTAAACGACAACTCACTTCTCTCAGATTCTCAGGTGGCATCATTCATGGCGAAGGTTAACCTCACCATAACGGCACCACAGACCAGCACCAGTCCGCAGGGAATCAACTTCGCCGAAGCGTACGCCGCCGCATACGGCTCACCCCCTGAGCCATACTCAAACTACGCCTATGATAACGCTTGGATAGCGATGCTGTCAATACTTGTAGCTGGAACCGACAACGGTCAGACACTGATTAAGATAGTTCCCTTAGTGGCCGACCACTACTTCGGTGCATCTGGAACAGGCATATTCCTTGACCAGTACGGCGATCAAACCATCGCCTACTACAACGTCGAGAAATGCGTGCAGCTGGGTCAAAGCTATAACTTCACTGTGATCGGAGAGTACAACGGTGGAACAAACCAACTCACACTGAACACAAGATAGCCAGAGGGCACTCCTAGTGTTGAGCTGGCTACCGGGTTCAATACTCCGCTCAGTTTTTGAGAGCGGTATCTTTCTCATGATATCTATAGGCCTAACACTCACTCTATCAGTCGTCAAGCTACCAAACTTCGCACACGCAGAGTTCCTAACTATTGGAGCATACACAAGCCTAGTTCTCTCCCAAGTAGTCCCAAACAACATCCCAATTATACTACTAGCATCCTTCCTAACCGCGGCCATATTGGCTCTAGCCGTACACAACGCTGTTTTTAAGCCTCTTATAGCGAGGAAAAGCTCAGCGTATATTCTGGTGCTCGCATCATTCGCAGCCGCACAATTCATCAGATACACGGTATTCATAGCTGGGTCGCTAGGCGGTGTTCTATCCGCACACCCACTTATAGCGGTAACACCAGTGGTATACATAGCTGGACAGGCTCTGACCAACGTTTACCTCACAACACTTATAGTGGCCATAGCAAGCACAATTTTGCTATCACTCTTCTTTAGATACACGCTCATCGGGAAGTGTATGAGGGCTGTGTCATCCAATACGGTTTTAGCGCAGCTGTCGGGTATAAGAATAGAGTATATTGTAAGCGTGATGTGGATAATCGCGGGTGGACTCGGGGGCGTCGGTGGGGCACTGCTTTCACCGTACGTCACAGTCACCCCCGCGCTTGGATTCAACCTTCTACTTGAAATATTTGCTGTTGTGATATTCGGAGGCTTGACGAGTTTTGTGGGCACCATAATTGGAAGTCTGATAATGGGCTTCTCGGAGAACACACTCATGGATTTCCTAAACATATACTTCGGAGTTCCATACACCTACACCCAGCTCATCCCCTTCAGCCTAATCATAATAGTTCTCCTCGTGAAGCCCACGGGGTTCGGTGTGAGCTACTCTGCTAACAGAGCCTTGAGACGACTGATCGGGGTAAGAACGAGGTAAAACACAAATGTTCGATATTGTCGGCTTCATCATATCACTGGTTAGCTCATTAGGTATATACATAATACTCACATTAAGCCTGAATCTAGAATACGGGTACGGGGGACAACCAAACTTTGGTCAAGCTCTCTTTTATGGGATGGGAGCATTCGTTACAGCCATACTGACTTCAAACCTACTTTTCTTATTCGCTCACCAACCATTAGCAAATATATGCACAATAACCAGTCTGGTCCAACGAGAATCCATAGCCACATCCAACCCTGCGGCAACCCTTCTCGCATGGGCGATAAGCGGCTTAGCCTCGGTGCTAGTGGGCGCCCTAATAGGGTTCGCCGCCTCATATCCAGCGCTACGCGTAAAGGAGGAGTGGTACTTAGCAATGGTTCTACTGGTAGCCGCGCAGATATTCACCATAATCTTCAGCTACGACACAAGCCTTGGCTGCGGGTTCGACGGCATCGCCGGCATATCCAACCCCTTCGCCTGGCTTACCTCCACCAGCATACCCGTGCTTAACTCCAGCTACGCTTTTCCCGCAATCTACGCAGGGGTGATCGCACTCTTCGCATACCTGTGTTATACACTAACCGAAAGACTAACAAATTCACCATTCGGTCGCCAACTCAAAGCCATCAGAGACGATTGGCTCGCAGCCTCAACCCTCGGTAAGAATGTTAACGCGATAAGAGCCCAAGTCATGGTTATAGGCTCCGCCATGGCTGGGCTAGCCGGTTGGCTCTACGTTTATTATATTGGCGTGGCCAATACCGCCGACTATACTTCGACATTCACGTTTAGCATCTGGGTAATGATGATACTGGGAGGATTCGCTAACAACAGAGGAGCATTAACCGGTGCACTAGTGCTCACACTAATAAACGAGTTGACCCTCGTGGGTAGCACCTTGGTTCAAACCTATATACCCGGGTTCAACCCGAACATTGTGAATTACTCTAAATATCTACTGGAATCACTCCTGCTACTCATACTCTTAATATACAGGCCCAAGGGGCTCCTTAAAGAAAGCAGAATTAAGACACCAGCGTACACACTCTTTAAAGAGGGTGAAAAGAGCGGTGAGTGAGTGGATCCTGGAAACACAATCCGTCTCAAAGAGTTATGGCGGAGTTAGAGCCGTAGACCAAGTGACGCTCAGGGTGAAGAGGGGGAGTGTAACGGCACTCATAGGCCCCAATGGGAGCGGGAAGTCAACCCTCTTCAACATAATAAGCGGAGTGGACAAGCCCGATAGCGGTAAAGTATTCGTATCAAACAACGACGTTACGGGTTACCCACCCCACAAACTCTTCCAGATGGGTGTTTACAGAACATTTCAAAACCCGAGACTATTCTTCGGCATGAGTGTGCTTGAAAACACCCTTTTAACCGTTAAAAGCCCCGGCGATAATCCCCTTAGAGCCCTCCTACCCTCCGAATGGGTAAACCACGAGCTAAATATAGCTGAGCAAGCAAAAGAAATACTGGAATTGTTCAGGTTATCCGAGGTCTATAAGAACAGCGCGTCAGAGATCTCAGGGGGACAGATAAAACTACTCCAGCTAGCCATGGCTCTTATGGCTAACCCAGAGCTAGTCCTACTCGATGAGCCAATAGCGGGTGTGTCCCCCCACCTTGTTCCCACGATTTTCGATGCGCTTCTAAGAATTAGGGAGCAAGGTAAGACGCTGTTCATCATTGAGCACAGACTGCACGAGCTATTCGAGGTGGCGGATTGGGTTTACGTGATGGGTCGTGGTAGACTAATAGCAAGCGGACCACCCAGCGAAATAGTGAGAAATGAGAGGGTAAGAGAAGAGTATTTGGGTTCCTCTATAGTTTAGGTATTAGAAATGAGCACACTCAAAGTGGAAAACCTGGTCGCTGGGTACGGGAAGATACCCATACTTCAAGGCGCTTCGCTTGAGATACGGCAAGGTGAGTTCGTAGGGATAATCGGTCCTAACGGTGCCGGTAAGAGCACCTTCGCCAAGGCGCTCTTCGGGTTGGTTGATATCTTCGAAGGTAAAGTGATATTCAATGGTGAGGATGTCACGAGGCTTAGAACAGAGCTAAAGGTGAAGAAAGGCATGGGATTCGTACCCCAGCTAGACAACGTGTTCCAGGAACTCAGCGTCTTAGAGAACCTTGAGATGGGTGGTGTGAGCCTTGACTCTGGGGCGCGTAACACGTCAATCGATACCATTTTGGGTGTGTTCCCCGAGCTTAAGCCAAAACTGAGCGATAGGGCGAAGGTTCTAAGCGGTGGGGAAAGACAGATGCTCGCCGTGGGTAGAGCCTTAATGGGGAAGCCTAAGCTGTTGGTTTTAGATGAACCATCAGCCGGGCTCTCACCCGTCATGACTGAAAGACTCTTCAAAGGTCTCGGCGAGATAAACAAGATGGGTGTGAGTATGCTGATAGTAGAGCAAAACATTAAGAGAATCGAGAATGTTGTGCACAGAGTCGCCGTGTTCGTCCAAGGTAAAAAAGTGTTCGAGGGACAAGCTTCACAAATAGACCCAGACGAGCTAATATCCACCTATTTTGGCACAGCCAACAAAACACGGTGACAGAATGATGGGGCGCCAAAATTACCCGTTAATCCTTGTGTTGGGACCACTTACCCAAGCTTTCCGTGTAGCCATAGATTGTAGCCGCAATGTTAAAAGCAACCGCTTTAAACGCGTAGGCAAGTGTGTTAGGTCTAAGTCCGCATCTACTGACGGAGCCACGAAAACAATTCGGTGGTAAATTGAAAGTTGTCAAAGAAGGCTTCAGCCGTGGTGATAGGCGCTGGGATAATTGGCGCAAGCGTCGCCTACAACCTATCTAGGAGCCTACAACCACCAGTGGTTGTGGTGGACATGATGCACGCCGGTTCCGGTAGCACATCCGCGGCTCTCGGGGGGTTCAGACACCAATTTTCAAGTAGGTTAAACGTGCAACTTAGCATCGAAAGCATAAGCATCCTTGAAAGCTTCAAGGACACAATGGGTGTGGACCCACTTATCAGGTATGACGGATACCTCTTCATAGCACAAACGGAATCAAGCTTTAACTCGCTTAAGCGGAATGCGGAGATGCAGCGCTCACTCGGCGTCCAAGTGGACACGTATACGGGAGCCGAAATCCAGCGGCTTTTCCCCTTTTACGACTTCAGCGATGCAGTGGGTGGGACACTATGTTACCGCGACGGCCACGCACTAACCTCCGCCGTGCATCAGGGCTACCTAACCAAAGCGCTCTCTATGGGCGCACAGTTATTCGAAGACACGAAGGTGACGGGTATAATTATGGATAAAGGGGAAATTCGTGGCGTGGAAACGAACCGTGGTGCAATATACACGGACAAGGTGGTGATCGCGGCTGGCGCATACTCAGCACAACTCGGCGAGCTGGCGGGTGTCAACATCCCCGTTACACCTCAGCCAAGGAAGATACTCTTTACAAGAGGCGTCCCACACAATCTGCCAGACCGGTTTCCACTGATAGTCAACGTGGACTCCACGTTCGCCTTGGGTAGGGAGGCGAACTCGGTTTTCTTCTCCGATAATAGATGGATAATCCAGGGATTCAACGTTGATTTCCCACTAGAATACGATGAGCAGGTGTACGCGGAAGCTGTAAGAAGACTTCCCCCGCTCGCAGATCTACCCATAGGCTACTCGGTGAGGGGACTGTACGAGACGACGCCCGATGCCAACCCCATCGTGTCAGAGTGCGGCATAACCGGTCTCTACTGTTGTGCGGGGTTCAATGGCCACGGCTTCATGCACGCCCCCGCAGTGGGTATACTAATGAGTGAGCTCGTAATGGGTGAGAAACCCCACCTCGACATCTCCGAGTTCAGCCTAAACAGATTCAAAGGTAAAGGCGAGTACGAACGCCTCATAATATAGGGTAAATGTTTCCTAATCCTTCACGGCTTCGGCTTCTATTTCAAGAATAGTCGCAGCCGATGGGAAGCCTGACACGTAGACCAAGGTGAGCGCTGGCCTAATACCAACAAAAAATTCTTGGTATGCGAGCTTGAAATCCTCCAAACGCATTTCCTGTTTGGCAAAGACCCTGAGCCTAACAACATCCTCTAGCCCAAATTCCAGCGACCCTAGCGCCTCCTTAATCCTCTGCATTGCGCGCTTGGATTGCGAATACGTGTCGAGCTCAGAACCCGTATCCAATTGATCCGAGCCCCCCGTTGCCGCAACAAACACCATGTTACCGACCTTAACGGCCCTTGAATACCCGAATTCAGCCTCGTACTTTGAGCCTCCACCCACCTGTTTTCTCAACGCAACCCGAGAATATCCGACTGAACGCTGATAAGAGCCTTTCGTAGGCGACGGGACAGTGTCCGGATAACGCTTTCCCCACGCTTCGGGGCCACGCACACCAAACCCTAATCCGAACACCATCGGCGACGCACGGCGCACCCTTTAAAAATTATTTAATGGGGCGTCAAGAATTTGAATTTACAAAGAGCCTCAGAACCCATTAACCAAATTATTCTTCTCTGCTAAAAATCTGAATGATTGATTGGGGAGCAAGAAGTTCTCACAACCTCAGGGTTGCATCGATTTGACCCAACGCTTTGAGTTGTACTATAACAAGAAGGCCTCCATTCTTAGAGCTAGTTCAACGGAGAGTGAATCAAGAAGTTGAGTGTATTATGGAAACCCAAACATCGCGGGGGATCAGAGAGGGGCTTAACATCTAATTGAAACTGAAAAGTACACTTTTATGGGAGCTTGTGTGAGCTACCCCGCCTTAAAAGGCGAGGTTTTGGCAAATTTATAAATTTATACGGGTTAACTAATAGTGATTCCGTGTTTCTCTATTTTAATTCTTGATTGCTCGATGGCCTTTGACCTTTCCCCTTTCATCATGTAGAGGTCGTGAAACCTATTGGTTGCTCTGTTCAGTATGTGCTCCGCCAATAATGTGACAACGTTAAATCCCAGTTTTTGCAGGAGGTTCAGGGAAGCCTCGTTCCTAGAATCAACGTAAGCCACCAAATATTTCACATTCAGACTCTGAAGTGATTGATATATCAGTGCATATATTAGACCCGTCTTTCTGAATGCTCCGGAGACCGCATACCAGATTTCAGATATATGGGGCTGAAGAGTAGACCCATAGTTTGGTCCAACCCTTTGACCGACATATCCCACCACGTTACCGCGGAAAATAGCGAAGTGCATTCTCCTATCCTCACTATTCCATTGGGGCGCCCTCCCCCTAACCTGCTCATAGGTTGGTAGCTCCCCCAAGTAGTTTACCAAAATATATGATTCCGCGTCTTGGAGAAGCTCTTTTAAGAGCGCCAAGTAACCGTCAACGTAGTCAGCCGACGCACCAACAACACACACCTCCCTCCCATCTTTAAGCCTGATGTTCATTGATACCCCCACACCGATTCGCTATGTGAGCTACCCCGCCCTAAAGGGCGGAGCTTCCCGCATCATCGCCCCACCTTGCCTCCCCTTCTTTAGCCCCAAGGATGGGAGGGGAGGTATTGGGCGAAGCTCCGCAGGCACACCGGGTGGCACCCACCCTGCCCTCTTCAAAAGAACTAGACAAGCGTTGAGATCCCGGTCCAAGGTGAAGCCACAGTAGGGGCAGCGGAAAACCCTGTCCTCCAAGGTCAAACCCTGATTGATTCCACCACACCAGAAACACTCACGGGAGGAGTTATACGCGGGAACAGCGAGCACGGTTTTTCCCTGCTTTTGGAATTGCCACTCGAGTATCCGCCTTAGCTCGGAGAAAGCGGAGTCGTGGAGCCGAAGCCTTCTCTTCCTGGTTTCGCCCTTCTGGATCAGGTCGACTACGTTCAAGTCTTCTAAAACCAAAATGTCGTATTCTTTTGCGAGCAGGGCGCCGAGCTTAAACAAAAGGTCCCGCCTGAAATCCTTCACGTAATCGTACTTCTTCGCAAGCCTCCGCTTAGCTTTAAACCAGTTTTTGGAAAGTTTCCTCTTCCTTGAGAGGCTTCTCTGTAGCAACCGGGTTCTGCCTAGGGACCGCTCAAGCGGCCTCGGATTCCCAAGAAAGCGGCCGTCTGAAAGAGTGACAAGCCTCGCGATCCCCACATCCACGGCAACCGCCTTCATCGGCTCACCCGCAGCCGCCTGCTCGTACGGTGATTTTTCTCCCTCTTCTACTAGGAAAACCACGTACATGCGCCCTGAGTGGTAAAGCTTCACGCAAACTTGGGACACCCGGCCCAAAGGGAAATCCCTGTGTATTACTACGCTGAAGAAGCCGACCTTACTCAGGTAGAGCCGAGCCCTCTTCTTTTTCTCTGTGTTTTCGCCTTGTCCCACCGCCCTGATATCAGAAAGCCTCCAGCCTGACTGAGGGTAAACCAAGGAAAGGTACCTGTGGGGCTTCTTCACCCTGGGCTTATTCGCCAACCCCTCAAAGAACCTCTGCCTAGCCTGGTAAAACCTATCGGCGACCTGCTGCGCAACTTGGGAGTGCAGAGCTTGGAACTCTGGGTCCCGCTTTCTTAAGTCCAAAGCGAGCTTGCGAAGCTCGTTCCTACTCATCGAGTGCTTGTTTTTCTCGTACTCCTCCTGTTCGAGGTGCAAGAGCGTATTGTACAGTTTACAAGCCACTTCGAGCTGGGTTATTAACACCCCCGCCGTTGTGTTCGACGAGTACGCTCGGAATCGATAAGCTCTTACACCCACACCCAACACCTCACCGCACACGTATTTATTCTTTTCTGGAACCCCGCCTTAAAAGGCGAGGTTTTGGAAACTTTATAATTCTAACCCTTCTGGATTTGGCGAGTATTACAAGTTTTCTGGCTTGGCTAGCATACACACTACTAGGAACACTCGCTCCCAACTCAACGCTCTGATAGCAGCTTGGTGAGTTGAAGTTTAAACCTGGATACGGCTTGTCTGGGCACCGCTGAATGTGGGTGCACGGTTCTACTTGAACTGCCTTATTGGGCGGCCATAGTGCACATCGTGCTGGGGTCACATACCCTTAAGCTATGTATGGGCGTGGTTGTGCTTTCAGGAGCCACTTGGAGGGTTAAGGTTGGGTATGGCTGGTCGCTAGAATGATCTTGGTAGCTTGAGGACGTTGTGGGCCACGTATGATAGGGCGAGCTCTTCGGGCACGGGTCCAACCCTGAAGAGTCTAAGGTTTCTCCAGTGGAGCTCTATGCCTGTGTCCTGTGCGAATGCCATGCCCCCGAATACCTGCATGGCTGTGTCGGCCACCATGTTGGAGCTCTTAGCTGCGAGTAGTGCGCCGCTGTTGGCTTCAAACGCGCACTCTTCACCCCTATCCATTTTCTCGGCTCCCTCACACACTAGCCTCCAAGCCGCCTCCAGCAAAACTTTTCCTTCGGCTAGTGGGAACTGGACGGCTTGGTTCGCGCCTATCGGCCTCCCGAACACGACTCTGGTTTTGGCGTGTTCGACGGCTCTGTTCAGCACGAGTTCGGCGGTGCCAAGCGAGATAGACGCTGTGGAGAGCCTCTCTAGGTTGAAGATGCCTGTAAGCGCGCGCCACCCCTTACCCTCCTCGCCGAGCACCGCCTCCCTTGGGACGTGCACATCGTCGAAGAACACTTCACATGAGCCAAGCGCCCTGAGGGCTATGTCATCAATCCTCGAAGTCCTGATCCCCGAGTGCTCGTGGGGGTCTATGAGGAATAGTGTGAGACCCTCAGACCTCCTAGTCGATTGTGGTGCAGATGTCCTGGCAACAAGGATCATCTGTCTGGTTATGTGGGACATGGTTATCCAAATCTTTCTACCCCGAATGGTGTACCCATCCCCCGACCGCTCAGCAACGGTGCTCACGCTGAGGGTGTCCGAGCCCGCGTCTGGCTCCGTCACCGCCACGCATGGGTTGGCCTCCCCCGCCACTAGGCGCTCGGCGAACTTCCTCCTCTGCTCAGCGCTTCCAAGCGTGAATAGGGGGTGGGCGCCGAAGGTGTTGTAAGCCATGAGTATATCACCTGCCGCGACCCCGTGCAGTGAGGACACAAGCTTTACGAGACCCACGTAGTCGCGCACCCTTACACCTACACCGTTATACTCGGCTGGTACGAGCAGCGACGTGAGCCCTAGCCTCGCGGCCTCATCCAGGAACTCCTTGGGGAACTGCGCCGCCCTATCCTTCTCTATCCAGTACCTCTCAGTGAACCTCTTAGCAGTGTCCCTCACAGTCTCCTCAATCAGTGAGAACTCGGACAACCCACTCACCCACAAGTACCCTTCAGAAGCCCGCTCACAACCTTCTCCCGCCTAATTGGTAGGGAGTCGACACGCACCCCCGTAGCATCATACACCGCGTTGGCTACGGCTGCGGCTATGGGTATAATACCGTTCTCAGCCACCCCACGCGCCCCGAAGGGCCCATACCTATCCTTGGTGGGCAGGAACTCCACTTGAATCTCGGGCATCTCACCCACACTTGGGACCTCGTAGTCGCCGAAGCCAACCGTGACCACGGAGCCACCCTCCACAACAAGCTCCTCGTAGAGGGCGTGACCCAAACCCTGAACTATTCCACCCACAATCTGCCCGCGGGCGCCCAGCGGGTTTATCGGCTGACCGATATCGTGCACACTCACAACACGTAGAACCCTGACCTCACCCGTCTCCGAGTCCACCTCCACTAGGGCTGCCTGGGCGGCGTTCACGTAGGCAGCCGAAATATTCCCCCTGTTCTCGGCGTCAAGCATCTCCGTCTTGGGGTCGTAGTAAGCGTAGGCCACGAACACCCTACCATTATTCCTGAAGTGGACTCGGCGCACAAGCTTATCCAGGGCTATTTCAACACCACTCGACCTAGACTTCACAACACCCCCCTCAACGTAGAGGTCAGACGGCTTAACACCCAGTGTTTTGGACGCTGCGCGCAGCAGCTCCCGCTTCAGCTTCCTCGCCGCCAAGATCGCGGCGTTGCCGCACACGAAAGTGCTCCTACTAGCGTGCGTGGCGGTGTCCCAGGGCCTACCATCCACGTCCCCCTTATACTCAACACGCACACGCTCAATGGGTACGCCCAGCTCTGTGGCCACAATCTGCGCCAAGCTGTTCACGGTGCCCTGACCCATCTCACTCATACCGATATAGAGCGTCACAGTGCCGAAGTCATCAATCTTGATGAGTGCACCCGCACCATCGGTGCGGTAAACCCTCGCACCCCCACCCACGTGGAAGAGCGCGGCGAAACCTATACCATACCTCATAGAACCCTGAGGCTCAAGTGAGTGTGCCCCCCGCCAGCCTATGAGCTCGGCGCATCTAGCTATCACGCTTCGAAGCCTAGCATCCCTAACCTTCATACCCTGCGGAGTAGTGTAGTCCCCCTCATACGCGTTAAGCAAGCGGAACTCAACGGGGTCAATACCCAGCTCGTGCGCCATGGAATCCATGTGTGATTCGAGCGCGAAGGTCATCTGGGGGTTACCCGCCCCCCGCATGTTTATGGTGTACGGGTTATTAGTATAAGCCGCCCTAGCCCTGAACTCAACCCTACCCACACGGTAGAGGCCCGTGACCGTGGAGGCCATAACCCTCGCATCGAACACACCCCACGACACGTAGGCGCCAGCGTCGAGCACAACCTCAGCCCTCCTCGCCAAAAGCCTCCCATCCCGGGTGGCCGCACTCTTAAGCCTGATCCTCGCAGGCTGCCTCGTCGGCGAGTATCGGAAATCATCTGTGCGCGTGTAGAGTATCTTAACCGGCCGCCTAGTCTTCAGCGTCAGGGCGCAGGCTGCAACCTCGAATGGGTAGAGGTCCATACCCCTCCCGAAGTTGCCTCCAACGTAGGGTTGAAACACCCTGACACGCTGCGGGTTAAAGTGTAGGGCCTCCGCCAACTCACGCTTAACTTGGAATGGCTCCTGCGTATTGGAGACAAGCACCAGGTTACCCAACGCGTCAAGGTAGGATATGGCTCCAAGCGTCCCCATGGGTGCGAACGCCACCCGCGGCACATCGCAGGTGTCCTCCCTAACGTAGGGTGCGCGCTCAAAAACCCTGTCGACACCTCCACTTGAAAAGTCGAAGTTGACCTTCACAATGTTGGAGCCATTCTCCTCGTGGATGAGGGGCGCCCCGGGTCTGAGCGCCTCCTCGGGGTCGAACACAGGTGTAAGCGGCTCATAATCCACCCTAACCTGTTCGAGAACGCGTCCAGCCTTATCCGCATCCGTGGCGGCCACAGCTAGAACCTCGTCGAGCATGGACCTCACCTTCGGATACTTGAGCACAGGCTGATCTCTGAGGGGGCCGACGCTGCCGAGTTCAACATCCCTCCCAGAGATAACCGCCTTAACAAAGTCGTATTTGAGTAGGGAGGAATAGTCCAATCCCCGTATAACGCCGTGCGGCACCTCGCTACGCAGGATAACCCCGTAAAGCATACCGGGGAGCTCCATGTCAAAGATGTACTCAGCCCTCCCACTCACCTTTTCGAACCCATCAACCACACGTGGAAGAGGCTTACCCACATAACCCAACTCAGAAGCTGCGCGCTCTACAACTAACTCCATTGGATTCACGTGGAGAAGAGCACCGCTTTATAAAAACGTATCGGGAAGCTAGCCCCAACCCTTAGCCCAAGCAAACAGCGCCCCCAAGACGGCCAAGCCAACGTCTACGGCGCCCTAGAGGCACCCACGTATTTCTCGTACACATAGTTCGCGGCCACCAAGTCAAGGTAGCCGAAACCAACAGACTTATACACAGTGATGCCAACCTCACCCCTGCGAGGCCTACTCTCCCCCTTAATTATCCCAACCAAGTCAACCACTTTATCCTCCGATATCAGGCCGGCGCTGAGTGCGTCGATCACGTCCCCCGCCTCCTTGAGCACCGCCTCCCTGCTATCAGCCACAAGGAGCGAGCACTTCGCGAAGGTTCCGCGATCGAGCTCCCTACGCTCTGGGAGTGTGCCGATGCTCACAACGTGGGCTCCCCACTTAAGCGCCGACCCATCCAGAACGGGCGTCGCCGAGTCTGTGGCGACAACCAGAATATCCGAGCCAGCCACAGCGGAGCCGGGGTCATCCACCGGCTTGGCGTCACAGCGGCCGCGGTAAGCAGCAGCGAACTCCCGCCTCCTCTCAGGGCTCCTACTGTAGACGGATATCTTCCTTATACTTGGCCTAACCCTCAGGACAGTGTCCACTATTAGCCTAGCCTCATAGCCTGAGCCTATCACACCCAAACACTCGCTGTCCTCCCTGGCGAACATCTTGGTGGCTATACCCGCCAGCGAGGAGGTTCTAAGCCCAGTAATGTAGTGCGAGTCGAGCAGGGCTAGTAAGCGCCCAGAGGAGGCTTCGATGAGCTGTGTGAGCCCACCCGCCTTCGGAAGGCCCCTCGCGGGGTTACCCTTATACTCGGACACCATCTTGACAACCATCCTATCCAAAGCTAGGTCGACGACCGGCATTATGAGCCAAACCGAGTCTTCACCCAGTCTGACAACCCCCCTCATAGGTTGAACAACCCTTCCAGGGTCGTACGACCTCAGAGCACCCTCAAGGTAAACATCGAATCCCGCTGGATCCACAAGTCCGGTGAGAAGGTCGGAGGTTAGAACCTGCATGTAAGTTATGATTAGCCACATCAATAAATAGTTTTCAATAATCGAAGGACCTATGGGTCCAACGCTGGCCAATTTCTTGATCCAAGTTTTAAAATCAGGCCTCTTAGAACGCTCTACCCGCAGCTTTGGGCAACGTCTGTCAGAACGCCATCATACACGTAGAATACCCTTTGCCCATCCAACCTCATAATTCCTTCTAAACACGTCAAACCAACTGCTCTATGAATAGAAGAAGAAAAAGCCTAAAACAAACATACTCCAACCATAGTTTCTCGCGTAAAAACATAATAATACAATAAAAGACTTTTATTACTTCATTCAATAAATTTTTTGCTAATTTAGAAGCGTTTAAATAGTTTAGGTCATACAGCATTAGGAGACGAAAACCCTTGTTACTGAGCAGACGGAACCAGATTACTACCTTCAGCACCATCGTTTTGGTGAGTTTATTAGCCTCATCGTACGGGGGCGCTGTTTTACACGGCGGTTGGCAACAGACCTCTGAAAATATACCTATGGGTATAGTTGGTCTTGGGTCTCATACGGGGTCACCCAGCTTGTGACTGCCAGCTTAACTGTTACAGACGCGGAAAATCAAGCCCTACCTGCAAGTGCCGTAGAGGTTGCTGTTAGCAACTCCACACAGCTCCTCTATACCGGCTCATTGTCAGCTGGCTCTGTGTCCAACCTCCCCCCAGGGGTGTACTCCTTCTACGCTCAGAACCTACTCGTAGGGTTCAACGCCACAGTTGTTAGCCTTGTATCCCAGCCCACAAGCATCAACCTCAAACTGTCGCCATACACAAGTGACTACCTACTTGATACAAGGACTGATAGGTCCTACTATCGGCCCACAGACCCAGCTTTGGTTTTACGCGTAGTGTTCGGTGTGAGCTACCCCGCCCTAAAGGGCGGAGCTTCCTGCTTCAGCCACAGGGCTCGATCCCCTCCTGCGAGGGTTACGGAGGCCCCTGTGTCCACAGGCGTGAATTCCCCGCGCACCACGGGTACTCTTGGGCGTTGCGCTTCGGCTACATTTAAACTCTTCGACCCCAGCAATCCCCGCCTTAAAAGGCGAGGTTTTGGAAAACCTATAAACCAGTCGGATACTCTTCCACCGGTGAATCTACTAAGGCCGAGCAGCGCTTCATCCTCGGGGAGTATATGTCCCCCGCCCTACTGGGGGCTCTACAAGACAGTAAACCTAGGAGTAGTAAACATGTTGCAGGGTGCAGTATATTCTTGGGGCAAAAATGCTTCGGATCAAGTGCAGAACACGCCGACACCCTCTCAGTATAGCGCAGTATACTCAGAAGTGTCAATCAACGGTGGACCGCTTTCTCAATCGAGTGCAACCCTCCACAGTGTGACCACTACGGAGCAGTTACCCATGGCCTCGACATTCAATCCTAACGGTCCAGAGAATTACGACGTGAATATGCAGGGAACATGGTATGATTATATCTATCATCAATATGAATGGGGATTCTTTAATGGACATGTGAAAGAGGTGTTTGAGATGGGACAATCGGGAAACTGGTATAAATACGATAATTGGGCTACATCCACTAGCGACTACAGTTTTTCATATTTTGAAAATTCCGCGATAGGAGACAAAAATCAAAATACTATATATATGACTCTTAGCCAAGTGGGTACACAATCTCAGTCATTCGGTGTAGAAGCAACTCTTAGTGTTGGCTCCTCATCAACTGGTGGGGAGTTCAGCGGCTCGTTCAACATAGCGGGATACAGCAGTCTAAACTCTCAGACAACTGGTACGACGGTTGTTTATCAGCTGACTGGTTACGACTACTGCGGTGGCTTTTACCTATACCGGTCTGGCTGGGTTCTGGGCTTCTCGCAGGGGTTTAAATCTTGTTAGAAGTCAGACACGGGGTGAACCATAAGGCACTAGTCATCTTTTTTCTATTCATAGCGATACTCTTCCAAGCTTCCTTGGGGACCCTCGCAGATGGGGCGAATTCCACTATTGTTTACCAACACACGCCAACCCACGATCCTTTGCGGAGAGTGTTTACCTACTGGATAAATTTCAGTATCTACGATGGGTTTGGGGGGCTCAGGGGGTTGTACTCATTTGAATTCTATATTACGCGGAATCAGACCACAATGGAGGACGGTGTAGCACAGGTTCCCGTGTCCTACCAATTAGACCGGGGTTTGGCCACGCTTCTTTCGCCTATAAATTATACGGCTTTTAGAAACGTTTCAGGGCTCTTCGAGGAGTTAAGGTGGATAAACGGCACCAGGCCAGCCAACGCCAACCCAGCCTACGGTGGCCCGTACCCATGGTACGTGTTCTTATTTAGCTGCGGTTTCCCATGCGTCAACCAGGGATTTTACGTGGCTATTAACGACTCGGGAACAGATATAATGCCTTTGGAGAGCTTCTCTTACTGGTTTCACGCCTCAAACCTTGTGACGGTTTACAGGGACGGGGTGAGTATTGAGAGCCCACTCACGATAGTTGTCAACGCCACCTTCGAGAACACCAACGGAAGCTGGGTGCCCCTCCCCAATGTGAGCATCAAGGGCGCCACATATACCGTGACAAACACGTCGGATGGCTTAGAGTACATTGTTAGAACGGGGTCCATCAGACCCCCAAGCGACTACACCCTAGCTGGAGGCGCACTCACGGCGGGGCTAATGTGCGTAGTGATCCTGTATAGACATGCGCGGAGGAAGAAAAGAGGGGACGCACCCAGGCCAACCCCACCCCCGGCTCCAGCGGACCTTGGAGTGTGAACCACGTGTACTCTTTACGACCCCAACGGCTTCTAGCACTGCACACTGGCCTCAAGCACTACGAAGGACGCATCGTGAGACGGATGCCGATAGCGGTATTATCTCTAACCGTTTAGCCGTTCACCCAAGCAGAGCAGAACCACGGATTTTCTCGTGGTGGAACACGGGTGGACGCGGACCTGAATGGGGCGACACCGGGGATCCGCCTACAACGGAGAGGAGCCCCGCAAGCGTGCATAAGCCCGAAGTGCATGGGCTACCCAAATCAGGGAGAACGGATGCACTCCGTTGCCGACACCAAGCAAGGCTTGGTGGCGAGGGATTTATAGCTTTGAGGGTGTGCTGGGTATCGATGGGTCGGAGGCTGTTAGTGGTTCTATCCCTGCTCACCCTGCTGGTACCCTGGGAGGTAATCCTCTACACACTGAGAACACAATCGGAACCCACACTTCAGGAGGTAACACTAACGTGGAACGTTGTGTGGGTCACACTGCGGGCCGCCAGCCCACCCCAGATCGGCCACGTTTTCGCGTTAAGTTCCTCGACAAGCGCACGGCAAGCGTCTGAACAAATCCTATTCACCTATTCCTACGTGGTGGATGTCGCTAAACTCATCCTCCTAGTTGTGGGCGCACTCCTCCTCACACTCAACAGGCGGGTGAGGCTCGGGGGCGCACTCGTGTTATGCGCCCCAGCCATAGCCATACTATTTTACGCGGCGCAGGTAGCCGCATCAGCCCCCAACCTAGGCAGCAGTCAACCCCAATTGGGGCTAGTAGTCATCCCGGTCGGCTTAACACTCTCAGCGCTCGTTGGAATACTGGCCACCACAAGTGTAAACATCGATAAGCCTAACATTTCAGAATGAAACTCACACAAAAAAGGGGGATATTGAGCTGGGTTCGGAGACGGTGCTATCACGTCGGCGTGGGGTGGTATGTGCACTGAGACCAAGTTGAGTACGGCCCACTGGGGGTTAGGGTAGGCGTCGCCTGAGGCTGTATGGGTTGAGAACCAGAAGGATTGTACACCACCTCCCACTGAACGCGCAGGGCATAGTAATAATAGTTAACACAGCTAGTGTAGATGTTTGGAGAGTAGGGCTGAGAAGCCAGGGTGAAGTTGGAGTCGAGCATCATATACGCATACCAGCTCTGGTAACTATCGGGGAAATACATCGAGTCACCCTCGTCGACTGCTGACACATAGTAAACCCCATAGTTGTAGCTGCTTGGCTCGAACACCCAAGTGTCATTCGCCGTGAGTCCGCCGTTCGTAGTATCAAGCCCATTGGTTATACTCACTGGGTCGCTAATTGTATCCATGATCACCTGAATGAGTACCTCAACCGCGCTTTCTACGAAATTGTAGTAGTTTAGGTTATAGCTCGTCGTACCGCTTTGCGATGCAGGATAAGAGGTGGAGCTTTCGTAACTTACATATGTGGAGGCCTGCCCGTTCTTGTAAAGCGTGTAACCGTAGTTTGTATCCACCGCGAGTCCCTGTAGCTTCAAAGCGTAGTTCGAAGTGGGGACCACATCACTATAAGTGTAGGTGTTGAAGGGCCACCAGTCAGGTGTCGCACTGTTTGTAGGTTCTATGCACTGATCATAGTACCAAGTTACGTAGCCGTCTGAATATGGGTTGCCCGCATCGGTGAACTCCGCGGCCTTATAGTATCCGCTTGGCGCGTTCACACCGCACGGGTCGCTTGGAGGGTCGTGGAAGGATTCGTACCACGCGTAGATGAATCCCCCGAGGGTGGTGTTGTAGTCTATATCTACGAAGGGGTAGCCCCCCAGCGCCGTGAACCCCTCACCCACAAAGATGGACCCAGAGCTGAGTAGTGGGAGTGTGACCACGGGGTACCCCGCTTGGCGGCCGAAGACATAGAGGGCGCCATCCACCGTGGACTCAAACGTGGCGGGTGTAGCGTTGAGGTACACCACAAATGAACGCTTGGCGAGAGCGGCAGTAAGCGTGTAGTTCACCGGTTGGGCGCCGAAGTCGTCTAGTATGAGTGAGCGGTTGAACTCGGAGACCACCAGCGGAAGCTCAGAGGGCGCCGCGGACACCACCACGCTCTCAAGACCCAGCGCCCGAGCCTGCGCCGCTACACCATCCACGAAGTCTTTGGGGCCAACCACAACGATTCTCGCGCCAAGCTGCGTGAAGGCCTGGAGAGCAGTCGAGTAATCGGGCGGCGCATTAGGGGTGTAGGCACCAGCTCGGCCAGCTAATAGGTTGGCCACCTGTATAATGGGTACGAGTGAGGCCACTAGGATCACTGAGAGAACGAGTATCGCCGTCACTCGTCTCCGAGTCACCCAGCCATTACCTCCTAGCGCCGATAGGCCACGCATGTTCCCAAAATGGTTTTCGTGGCTACAAATATATCTTTTTCGAAAAATGATAAAAAGTTCGCGTCACGTAGAATAAGAAATTTTTTGCAACGTTACACGGTTTTTCAGCTAAAAAGAGCATTTTACTACATGCTACTCTATATGTGTGTTCCTGTTTACGCTAAGGTGTTTTGGGTCTATGGTCGTATCTGTTATTTAATATTTAGGGGAAGACATTCGATAGTGTCCGGATTAGTGGATCGTGTGCGCGGCATCCAAGCGTGGGGAAAGCGTTATCCGGACACCGCCAAGACATTCGCCTAATGAGTTAAATAGCCTTTCCTTCTGTTCCAAATAGATTTAGATGCTCTGGCTACCTGCGAAAACAAGCGAGTCAAAGAACTGATTTAAATTATCTGTTCAAGCTCCTGCATTTTCCCCAATAGGGTTGGAAGTGGGGAGCAAGGTGCGCAAGATTTACCTTTAGTTCTTCAGTAGTTTTCCTTGTCGTTGTGTAGTTGTGTATCATGGCGTTTTCCAAGCTATATCCAAAGATTTACTTTCGTTGGTGGTCATTATCGAGTTCCACAATGTGGATGAAACCAATCATGTTCGCTTTAGTTGATGCCATTACGGTTCCTTTACTTTCCAATGCCATGAATCCGAACAGGTCTATCCCATTTCCTAAGTTCCCTTTGAGGGGGCTTCACTTCCTCTATGCATATATCTTCCCCGCTAGTGGTCCACCACGGGTGTCGTTTCATCTACAGAGCTAAACACGTGCTCACCCTCGAACAGAAGTCCAACTGCTCTATATATCCCTCTCTTAGGGGAGACCTACGCGTATCTGAGTGTACCCTTTTCGCTCCTGTATGTCTTTCTGTGGCTTAGGAGCAACTTTTCCGTGCGGCTACCTAGACGCCTGCAACGTGTACTTTATACTTCCTATTGTGGTTAGGTAAAGCGTTACGTCCTTATACTACGAACTACTTCCCCGCTATTCCAGTCAGCAACTCCTTCAATCCTCTTGGTGTGAGATTTGTCTCATCGTTTAATATCGGCGAGGTTTTTCGTCTCATCTTTCCTTCATCACTTGACTCATCTTAGAACCCTTCTCACACTACTCTACGGAATTTCAGCAGCCCCCTCCGTGGACGTGCCCACGCTTCCATCGGTACAGCTTAAAGAATACCCCACACCGGGATCCCCTTCGTCTTTGTACAACCCTCCGAGTCTTTCTATGATGCCGTCAACTTCGGTTACCAAGCTCATAGGTATAATTGACAGCCCCCAGATGTTGCATGTTATCATAAGCATTTTACCAAAACTCCAATAGCACAGTGAACGACTATAATTGTAGACGCTGGTTGCTACTTGGTGGGTAGTGGGGGAGTTTGCCATAAGCCTCCTACGAAGTACTCGGGGCACACCGACTGGTTTCTAATGGTTGAGGGCACAAGCAGCCTGTTCTCAAGTATGTTCCTTATCAACCCTCTCTCCACGGCTGAGCTCAGCGTGTCGTGGTAGAATGATGTGTGGGAGGCTGGCACCTGGAATCGAACAACGAGTAGGGGCGACATTCTGCCAAGCGAGTACGACAGTGTGTACGGTAGGCTGCGGATTAAGGCTGCTAGCTCGCCCAGCGCATCCCAAGTAGGGGCCTCGAAAACCGTGTGGAAGAAGTTGCTTTCACTTGGAGGGAAGGGTAGAAGCCTGAGCCTGAAGCTTATCAACTTCATCTTGATGACTTTCCTAATCCTCGTTGAGACCGTGGCGGGGCTCAGACCAAGCGTCTTCGCGATTCGCGCCCCACTCATCCAACCGTCCAGTTCGAGCTGCTCGATAACCCTGAGGTCAACGTCGTCGAACCCCCTACTCAAGCCCGCCTTAGATCCTACGTTAGTAGAATTGAGTGGAGGGGTCTTAAGGGGGGCGGTATTGAGGCGCTCGCTGGAGCCGGGTTTAAGGCGGGTTCTTGGGGGTGGGTAAACGGGGTCGCACACGGGGATGACCCTGTAGCTTTTCAGCACACCACGGGAGGCCGCATCCTCGAGTACAGAGGTGAGCCATTTGGGCTCTCTCTCGGGAACAGCGAAGAAGCAGCTTATGTGCCAATCAGCGCACACAGCCATACTCTGCCAGAAGGGTCTTCCCACCATGAGCTCAAAGCACTCCCTTGTTCGCCCGGATTGGGGTTCGATGTCGACCGCCAACCTAGCGAGGCCGAGGCTCATGGTTGCTGGTATTGCCACGGTGAGCGGTTGTGTGAGGCGCTCGAGGCGGCGGATAGCCCTCGTCACAGTGGAGGGTGGGAGCTTGAGGCGCCTGCACACCCTGCTTATGTTACGCCCACCCCATCTATCAGACCTGATAGCGCACACAACATCTAGGAGAAGGGGTGTGAGTGAGCGGTACGCAGCGGCTAAGCGTGTAAGAGCCACCTCAACATCGCTCAAAACACCCACCACGCGTAGTGGTTTGGCTGAAGACCTCCACTAGGCTGCCCACACGCGGCTGGGTCGGGAGGCGTAGGAGTGCAGGCAGGCGACAAACCAAAACTCACAGCCATCAAACAGGAGATAAATAGTATGATTAAGCCTACCACTAGTAGAAGTGCGAAAAGGGAGGTATTAGTATAGAGCTTTTGTACCATCTATGTAGGAAATATTTATTCTCACATAAATTTTTCTTCAGAGGTAAAAAATTTAGATTTTTAAACAGACTGCAAAATTTTCTACAAATAAAAAATGTAAAGCATTTAGAGAGGTGTAGGGATGGTTCGAACCCCAAGTTGGAAGAGAGTGTTCGCTCTTTGATGGGTTCACCTCGGGAGCTTAGAGGAGGGGTATCTAGGTGTATAGTCGTGGATATACGTGGAGGCGTGGGCCAAGGCCCTTCGGTCTACCGTGGGGTTCGCCAATACGGCCGTCTGGGGGTTCGACCGATGAGAAGTGGGCTGGGAAGCCACCCACTTTGGCCTTAAAAAAGGGTTTAGCCGTCAAAGTGGTGGCTGTGACATTCGAAGACGTGTTCATGTGGCGTAAGGGGTTAGACGGGGGCGAACACTTACGAGCATTGTTAAAGGGGTGGGTAACACGCCTGTCTTGGAGTACGTGCCGGGCACGTTTTGGGCCATAGTGACACGGGTCGCACCGTTCTTCTCACTCCTCGCGGCTTTTCGGTCTTCCTTTCTGTTTGTGGTCATAGGAGGTCTTAGGGGTGAACTGCCCACGATTGTGTGCAAGCTGGTCTCTGCGGGGTTTCAAGCGGGCTGACCGCGGACTCCGGGGCCACAAACTTTAAGTTGAACTACCACCTCCAGGACCTGACCTTCTCCCCCTTAGAGGGAGGGGCCTGCTAATCTCAATTCAATCACAGCTTGTCCCAACCGTGGACGCCTCGGACCAGTTAGAGGGGTCCTAACCGGCTCATCATAGCAGCACAGCGTGTGTATCACGCCTCCCATGTGTGGACTACCTTCTATACACTGATAGCTAAGATAAAATGTAGGTGGGGTCGACCCCTAGCCATGTCCACGACCACTGCTACATATACATCACTGCTACATATACATCTTAGTGAAACACGTAGCTTCATGTGTTTGGGTGCCCCGAACCCCCACCGACAAGACTTTCGGTGAACCAGGCCCTAAATGCTAACAATCAGCCTCGGGTAATACAGGCCCTCGACCCAACCACTATTAGGGTTGCGGTAGCCTAAGCATCCACTTGGAAGATGGTTGTGGGCACAGTGTATGTGTCCCCATTATAACTATAGCCCACGGGGGGAACATCCACGTACACCGACACCGGCATGGGCGACTGTGATGAGAGCACCAAGTAGAGCTGTGTGAACTCCTCGGTAGCCGAGGGCGTCAGGTATACTAGGTCTAGATTGGGTAGTGTGCCCGCCAAGCCGGCCCCCCTTGGTACGAGCGCCTCGAATAAAGCACCCACCGGGATCGACGCCATAAGGGTGGGGAGTTGATTACCCGTAATAGACAGGCTAACCCAGTCGCCTGTCATACCAGGAGTAATTGTCCCAAGTAGGGTGGCTTCGTGTGTGTTGAAGGGGACTGTGAGGCCCGACCCGCCGCGGAGTACTGGGAGGGAGGAGCCGGATGACTCCTCAATTGTTACACCCGTTGTGAACACCTGCAACGCGCTTCCAAGCGGCACGGCGTAGCCGTTGCCGACCACCTGGACACTGTAGTTTGCAAGCGCTAACTGACCCTCCTCATACACCTCCATAGCCGAAGGATAATTATTAACCGCCATCCCAAAGTTTTCAAGCGCATTCTCGCTTAGTGTGCCGCTTTTGAGCGTGATACTCGGGCCGGGTATCTGGTAGGATACGCCTGACGATTCGTCTACCTCGCTCACCTCCAGCGACAGAGGAGTGCTGCTCATAATCTCCATGTGGGCTTGCACGAAACCTTGGACGTACTGGGCTAAGCCGTCGCTGTACACCACGGAAGCGTTCGCTTCGATCAGCGGCACCTTCCCAAACGAGTTCTGACTGGGGTAGTACACCACCCAGTTCAAGTCGTACTCAACCGAGCAGTAATACCAGGGTTTACATTCGAATGTGGGTGTGGTGGTGGTCGCGGTGGTGGCTGTACTAGCACCCGCCGCCTGGGGTTGATGTAGACCAGTCCGAGAGGAGAGGATTTGGGATAGATTGAAGATAACGGGTTGCTCGAACACCACAGTCTGCGTGAAGCCTTGGCCGCCGAGCACCCCCTTCGGGTCGAAGCCCACCGTGAAGCTCTCAGCCTCCGCGAATGTGCTCCCACTCTGGTTGAACACGTGCACCGCGAAGCCTATGAGTGAGGGTTCAACCAAATCAGAATACTCGTTGAGCCAGGCGGACGCGGCCGCGCCCACCGCCTTCAGAGGCAGGGTTACGCTCGATGATGAGGTGTACTCGTTGAACACCTGTGTGAGCACGGTACCACTCGCGGTGGGGTAGAAGGCGTACAACTCGACGCGCACACCGCTCACCGGGTGAAGCTGGCGGTCCAAGAAGCTGAGGCTTATCCCAGCGTCACGGTTATAGCTCACGATGAGGTAAGCCGAGAGGGAAACCAACACGGCCACGCCCAAGGCTAAACCCACCCTTACACCACTCCTCCAACCACGCGGGCAACGGCCTACCACCAACCCACGTCACCACCCCCTCAAATATCCGGGTGAATAGCACCCCTACCCATGGAGTCGTATCGGCGCCTATAAACCTTGTGCGCTAGATTGTTAGCTCCGAGTGGGCAGCCCTGGCTTTATCACTACTTATTAGAGAGCTCATTGTGTGCATCACCCCTCCGCCGACTGGGGTATACAGGTGTCCACAGAGCCCCACCCTACTACGGCGGCCAGTAAGTGTGGCGTGGTGTATCTGTTTCCAACGCTTGTGGGCCACTTTCACCTCCAACTGACCTTACATGGTCTCGTCGAGGCAGAAGCTATAGGTGGAACCCTCAGGCTACACCCACGAGTATACGTGGCGCGGGGACGTGTGTGAATCGGTCTATGTGGGGTGCCGGGCGCATCACTAGGCTGATTGGATATTCAACGTAGCCCGCAGAGGAAAACTCAGAGGCGGAGCGCCTTGACGGTGTACCCGGTTAACCCAAATGGGTTAAAAACGGATAACCAATGTTTGGATCGAAGCGTTGACATTTAACCCCAATAGCGTTGCATTTTACGCGGTAAGTTTCTACGGCCTCCTAGCACGAGCCTGCGGGTGGTTTCACCTATGCCATGTGGGGGTTTTCGACCTCGGCTGCAGGGGTTGGGTTTTTCTCCCCGCCCTGATCGATGTAGCCGCGAACGCTGAGAAGAGGAGCACCCAGAGGGTGGCGGTGAACACATCCCATGGCTCATTGGGGTTCACCCATTTAGCCTTTATGTGTAGTGGGCCGGTTTTGTTCACTATCCAGGCGTTAAACACACCTAATGCCTCTAGGTGTGCTTTATCCGGGGTGCCGTTCGCGCTTAGCGTGTAACCCTGAGAGTAGGGGGTGTACCACACGAATAGGAAGGGTGTAGTGGTGTTGAGTGAGGCTGTGCACTCGAGCGCAGAACACCTCCAGCCGCCCAGCGTGGGGGGTGAGCCGCCCATAACAGCTGTGCTACTCGCCCCGCTCGGCGCCCATATGTATACACGTGGTGTGGATGTGAGCAGGGTTTTGTTGTCCACCCCAAGCGACACGTAGGGATCCAGTAGCGTATAGTTGACTGGTTTATCAGAGTGTGTTATGCCTCCCAGCGTGATGGTCATGGAGGTATAGTTGGCCGCTGGGTAGGCGTAGTTCATCCAACCCTGAGGGGCGCCCAACTGTAGGGGGGTGAATTTGTGTTCTGGGCTATTTAAGGTGATGGTGATGTTTGAGTCGGCCGTTGTCGCATTGTATCCGTAGGACAGGTATATGGTTGTGTTGGGTGGGTTTAGGTGTAGTGGTACGCTGATTGTTGCCGTGAACACCACTCTCGCCGGTGCGGGGCAGGATGGTGTCACGCTGATTTCGACGCCGTCGTCTATGGGCTCCCACTTGGTGTTTAGCGTAGCGTTCACGCAGCCTGTGGTCTCGATGCCTGTAAGTGTTGGCTCCCGGTTTGCTGCGTACGCTGTGAGGTTGAAGAGTGCTTGGTATGGTTGTGTTGGGGATGGGTTGACCTCCTCGACTTGGCTGAGGGGGTAGAAGGCGAACCCTGAGGGTGGGCTGACACTCGTACCCGCGTCCCCCGGCGTGGACCAGTGGGACTCTTGGCCTAAAACCTCGTAGACCATGTCTGGGCCTATCGCTGCGAGTAGCTGTATGCCCGGCGTGGCGTTTAGTTCCCCCTCAATGTAGCTCATGTTGTAGTAGGGTGTCTCACTCATGAAGTCGCCGTAGGTCACATCACCTTGGAGGAGGATGTAGCCTACACCGGCCTCCGTGAGTATGCGTGTAATGTTGGTTGGGTAGCCCAAGCTCCACTCGTACACAGCGTACACCAAGGCGGGGTAGTCGTCGAGGTAGCCGCCCGTGACCACCGGCTTATTAATGAGCTGTGATAGCATATCCACTGCAACATACCACGTCGAAGTGTAGAGGTTGCCCTCTATGGGTAGGATGAGCACGGCGCCCCTCTCTGGTAGACTGTTTAGATAGTCCACGAGTGAATAGTAGTAGTTGGGTACACTGATGCGTGGTGTAACCCTGTGAACCGTGTAGTTGATGTCGCCGTTATACGAGCTGAAGAGCGGTAGCACTGGGCTTGGTGCGCCCACAGCGTAGGGCAACATCAAGAAGACAGATGAGACTATCACTCCGAGGAGTAGGAGTGCGTAGGCGGCCTGGGTGCGCCCACCGTGCTCCACGCGTTTGGAGATGTGTGTCAACCCGAGGATGAGTAGCACGCTCAGTGTGAGCTGGACGCCGAATCCAATTGCGAGGAAGGGCTCGGTGAGTGCACGGTAAACCCATAGGTGTGTGTATAGGGTGTTCGCCGCGGCGCTGAATGGGGGGTTCGAGCCCGCGGCTAAACCGACGAAGAATACGAGCAGTATATAGAGGGGTATAAGCTTCATTCTTGAGCCTAGGAGTAGTAGGGGTAGGGCGCAGCAGACCAATATGAGCACGCCGTAGAGTGGTGAGACGGTTATTGGCGGCACGTTTGGGAGCATGGGGTAGCCCGGTTGGCCCACCGGCCAGTAATAACTGGTTAACTGGTTAAGGTAGGTGTTAAGGCTTGAGGCGTAGTTGAAGTAGGTGTGGAGGGCTGAAATATACGTGGGTGCACCCTGACCGGCCACACCCGGCGCTATTATCACGTCACGCCAGAGGAAGTAGGCGTAGCTCGCTTGGAGGACTCCGAAGCCGAGGAGTGTTGCTCCAAGCCTGCGCACCCCAGAGTAGCTTAGCACAAGCACAACCACGCCAACTATGAGCGCTAGGTTCTCACCCACATATTCAAAGTATGAGTAGTCCACTGAGGCGAGGACGCCTAGGGCCAACAAGGCCAACAATAGCTTGAAGTAGTCGGCCCAACGCCCCCACTTATCGGCGAGCGCCAACAATAGGTAGAGCATCGCCGGAAAAGTACACCATACGTTAACGTAGGTGATTGAGCCGTCGCCGAACACGAACTGGTACATTGGGCTATACACGTAGAACGCTGAGCCCAAAACAACAGCCCAGGGGGGTGGCTTCACCCCAAGCTTGGCTGAGAGCCAGGAGGCGCACCTGTACACCCCGAGCTGACCCACCAGTATGAGGATGTATGTTGAGATGAACTGTGAAGCCCACATCGGGAACACCGCGTGCAGGGCGTTGAGCTCTAAAGAGTAAACCAAGGATGATTGGAGGGTGGGCTGAGGCGGGTAGAGATGAGGGTTCACACCCACCAAACCATATCTAGCCAACGAGTAGAGTTCGCCCAGCGATGTGTGAGTTAGGGATACGAAGGGTAGCCCCCCATCCCAGAATATGATGGGTTTAAACCTATACCACCCCAAACTGAAGAGCGAGGTCAACCCGAAAACCAAGAACAGAAGCCTATCCTCCGAGAGGCGCCCACTCACATCGAAAACAAAGACTCACACACTAAATAAGCTTTTAACAAATCAGAACCCAACGAACACAGGGCTAAAGGGGAGTTTCAAGGCGGAACACTATAACCAACCCCTAACACGCCAAGAAGACACTAACACCACACATAACAAGCGCGATGATTTGGAAGGTGACGCCGAAATGCCTAAGGGGGCCTCTAATAGGCACCGATTTATAATTGTTGAGGAAATACACAGTCTGCGGGCAGATAACGCCTTTCTACGTTCGGAGACCACGCCAATCACCGACAATCCGCACACAATCTCATCGAAGGGGGTGTTCGGATAACGCTTTCCACACGCTTCGGGGCCACGCACACCAAACCCTAATCGGGACACTATCTCATCGTAGCCGAAAACTTTAAGCGAGGCTTTACGGCCCACCCACTGGGAGCGGTGGTGCCCAGAGCGGAGAATCCACGTCTGCGAACACTAGCGGGGGGCCTCCGTAACCCTGCAAAGGGGGATTTAGCTCGACTTTCGAAACACGGAACTCCTTCCTTTAGGAGGGAGAATAAATCACAAACCACATTAAGGTAGGGGGACATATCATGCTGACGCATAAACGTGGGGGGTCAATGCTCCCATTATAGCTATTATTGCAGTAGTTGTTGTGGTGGCGTTGGGGGCGGTCTATAGCACTGCCTTTCAGAGGAGTTACTCGTATGGCTTACGCTCGGGGTTTAACAGTGGGATTTCAGAAGAACTCTTCCATTCAGGCACGAGAATCCCTCTTACACCGGGTTCAGAGTTGAGTGTGGATTTATAAACTTTCCAAAACCTCGCCTTTTAAGGCGGAGACCACGTGGGTATAAATACGTACGTGAAAGAATAGTTGGTGTGCGTGTGAGAGCCTACCGCTACCGAGCGTAAGCGTCAAAGACTACGGCGAGGGCGTTAGAAGCCCAGCTCCAAGCAGCCTGCAAACTCTACAACACGCTCTTACACGCTGAAAAAGAAGAGTACGAGAAAAACAAGCACACTATGAACAGAAACGAGTTAAGACAACTCGCCTTAGACCTCCGAAAACGGAACCCAGAGTTCCAAGCACTGCACTCCCAGGTCGCCCAGCAGGTCGCGGAGAGGTTCTACCAAGCTAGGCAGAGGTCCTTCGATGGCCTCGCGAATAAGCCCAGGGAGAAGAAGCCGCACAAGTACCTCTCCTTGGTTTACCCCCAGTCAGGCTGGAGGCTTTCTGATATCAGGGCGGTGGGACAAAGTGAAAACATGGAGAAAAAGAAGAGGGCTCGGCTTTACCTGAGTAAGATAGGCTTCTTTACCTTGGTGGTGCACAGGGATTTCCCCTTAGAGCAGGTGTGCCAAGTGTGCATCAAACTTAACCCCTCAGGCCGCATGTACGTGGTGTTCCTCATAGACGAGTCAGAGGGTGAGCTACCCGAGCGACCAATACAGGGACGCGGGAGGGCGGTGAGTGTTGACGTGGGTATAACGAGGCTTGCCACTTTGTCGGATGGGCGCTTCCTAGAGAACCCCAAACCCCTTGAGCGCTCGCTTGAACGGATCCGGGCTCTGCAGAGGAGCCTCTCCAGAAAGAGGAAGCTTTCCAAAAACTGGTTTAAGGCGCGGAGGAGGCTTGCGAAGCAGTATGAATACGTGGGCGACTTCAGGCGCGACCTCTTCTTCAAGCTCGGAGCATTACTCGCAGCCGAGTACGACCTCCTAGTATTAGAGGACTTGAATGTCGAGGGCTTGATTCGGAGGGGTGAAACCAGGAAAAGAAGGATGAGGCTCCACGATTCCGCGTTCTCAGAGCTAAGAAGGATTCTGGAGTGGGAGTTCGAGAAGCGTGGGAGAGGCGTGCTCGCCGTCCCGGCGTATAACACCTCCCGCGAGTGCTCCCGGTGCGGGGAAATCAATCAGGATTTAACTTTGGGGGACAGGGTGTTCCGCTGCCCCCACTGCGGCTTCACCTTGGACCGGGACCTCAACGCTTGCCTGGTTCTTTTAAAGCGTGCAGGGTGGGTACCACCCGCTTGGTGTGCCTGTGGAGCTCCGCCCAATACCTCCCCCACCATCCCTAGGGTTGGTGAGGGGTGGGCAAGGCGGGGCAACGATGCGGGAAGCTCCGCCCCCCGGGGCGGGGCAGCTCACCATATCTCACGTCGACGTTTGGGACGGTGAACGTGACTGTGAACCTTTATGGGGAGTTCAGCGTCTTGGGTGCTGATGGGGCTCCAACCAATAACAGCATGATCCTCTACGTTATTAACGGGAGGGCACTTTACACTACTGGTTATGTTTCGGGGATCGCCGTGAATGCGAGCTTTGTGTTAAACCTTGGCGACGGTTACGCTGCGTATTTGATAATTAAGGCAAACCCTCTTAACAATCAGCCTGTGAGTGTATTTTGGAACACTGATTTGAGGATCTGTTTAAAGTTGGAGGAATAATCTGAATTTTTATCATTACGAATAATGTGTAGACGCTGTGCTTTGATTGGGTGGGCCCCGAATTTTCCCTGTCGTAGAGGTTATGCGGATTAGGCTGCTACGGGAATGTCGTCGTTTGCTTAGTAGGCGCGTCACTTAACGCTTCGCTAAGATTCCCCGTGTCGGCTGGTGCTGGGTTGGATATGTGTTGGGGATGGATTCTGACTCTAGCGTTGGGGGCAGTGGCTCAACGGTAAATGATTCCAAACTCGTGATTATTCATCCTGCTGTACTTGGAAGTGGAAGTATATTGTCTGGTTTAAGAAGTCGGCGGCCACCACCGTGTATACGGCGGGGGTGAGTGGATGGAAGAATTTTTCAGCACACTGGATCCCATAAGTCGGTACACCAAAGAGTTGGCTCATGTTTGGCCAAACCCAGTAGCCGTCTAATGAACCATCGGTATTGTTTTGACCTGTAACGCAGGAATATGTAACCACTTGGAGGTCTAACGCCGTACCCAACAACCTATAATACCCTACTTGTGGTGGAAAGCTAAAGTTTAGGGTTACATTCGCATTGTCGCTATGCGGTAGCAAGACCACCTCCTGCGGCGTTCCACCAAAAAATTGATATGGACAAAGCAAAAAGTTGGGAGGTACCAGCTTGAGCGGTGTTGCTTCGGTTATGTTTTTGGGTGTGATGAACCCTTGATACAAGGCGTAACCCAGCGTAAAATGCGATGGATTAAAACCACACATGTAGTCATCTAAACTCCAACTCATTATTTGGGGGTTTTCAGTGAAGTTATAGCTCACGGGGATGTTTAGGGTGTTGGTGATTTCCAGCTCAATCCGTATTGAGTGGTTCGGCTGGATCACGCTTGCGTTAGCTATCAAAACAAGTCTGACACCTCCACTTAGAGGCGTAGAGCGGTACTCTAAGACTGCTCTGCGCGTGTGTTGCACGGAGAGCGCACCTATTAGTGATGCGGCCACAACAACACCCAGGATGAGCGCGATGTAAACCAAGGTTCTTCTACGCACAAATGCTTTTTGCAATGCGTAGCCTTAAACGTTCCCAATGGCTTGAAAAAACCCGTGTTTTAGAAGGTGACATCCTCAGGTGTGTTGGGAAAGATGATAACCCTGACATATGGAAGAATAACTAACACTTTTTCTTCGATTTTTTACTTCGTCTGAATATACCCATATCGCGGATGGCTTCCGCCGGTGCTTTGATTGGGTTCACAATTATAGGTGTGATAGAAGCGGTTCGCATCTTAGTTTTTATCTGAAACTCTCAGTTGACTAATATCGTAGTGGTTTGTGGGAATGCTTATTAAACCGTTGTATGGATGCGCTGGTGTGTTGGATGGGTTTGTTGAGTTGGCCTCCTTTCTGCCACGTGTGGCTGCGAGGATGCCTCATAAGGCCGCCATGGTGTGGCAGGGGGCTGTGACCACATATGCTGAACTCGACTCGGAGACATCTAGGTTAGCCGCCTCCCTTGAGGCGGCGGGTGTCATGAGGGGTGAGAGGGTTGGCGCCCTCATGGAGAACTCCCCGGAGATGGTTTGTGTGTGGCTGGCCACGCTGAGGGCTGGATGCGTGTTCGTACCCTTTAACACCGCCCTTAGGGGTGAGATGCTTGGCTACCAACTATACAACTCTGGAGTCCGCCTACTATTCGTAGACTCTAACCTGCTGGGGAGCTTGGAGGGGGTGCCACTCAGGGGTGTTAGGGTTGTTGTAAACAGGGCTGGGGAGGGCTTGGCGGGTATCAGCGTTAACGGTGGGGGTACACATGCACCGGTGAGGGTTGACCCCTCTGATCCAGCAGTGATACTGTACACATCGGGCACCACAGGCTCCCCCAAGGGCGTCGTGCTACCCCACTACGCGTTCATTAACAGAGTTACCGAGATAGAGAGGATCGTCCACCTAGGAAGTGACGATGTGCTCTATAACTCGCTTCCACTCTACCATACGAGTGGGCAGGTGATGACGACGCTACCCGCCCTGCTCAACGGTCTTACAGTGGTGCAGCAGGGGCGGTTCCACGCCTCCACGTTTTGGAGCCTAGCCGCTTCGAGTGGGGCAACCGTGTCTTTCCTACTCAACCGTATGGTTAACATCCTACTCAATACCAGAGAACGCTTTGAGAGGAGCCCGCTAAGAGTCGTAATGTGTGGTGGTGTCAGGAGGGATTCGCTGCGAATGTTTGAGGAGGTGTTCGGTGTACGCCTACTTGAGGGTTTCGGCATGACTGAGACGTGTGGAATCGCGTTGTACAACACCCTCGACGAGGGCAGGGAGGGTTCGGTTGGCAAGCCGCTCCCATCGGTTGAAGCCAAAATATTGGGTGTGGGGGCTGAGGGGGAGTTGATGCTGAGGCCCAAGGTCCCCAACACGATGTTCACGGGCTACCTGGGTGAGGCCCCCATCGATTGGGGGCGCGGTGAGTGGTTCAACACGGGCGACATATTACGTGTTGACACTGAGGGCTTCTTCTACTATGTTGAGCGGAAGAAAGACCTGATAAGGTCGCGTGGTGAAAACATCGCGCCCACCACTATCGAGTCGGCGGTGGAGGGGTTCCCAGGCGTGGTTGAGTGCGCCGCGGTGGGTGTCCCAAGCGGCCTCGGGGACGAGGACATACTTGTGGCGATTAAGGCAGCGGTGGAGGTGAAACCCCTGGAGCTCATGGCCTATCTGAGAGAGCGGTTACCCTACTATATGCTTCCCAGATACCTTCTATTCTTGGATGAGATACCTAAGACCCCAACCCAGAAGCTCAGGAGGGAGGCGGTGCGCGGCTTGGGTTTGAATGGGGCGGTCGACGTCTCACAGCTCGGATTCCACATCAGGCGTCCAAGCTAGGATGGCAGGTTTAACCCTCTTCTGGCTATGGTTGCAAGCGAAAGCTCCTCTGAGATGGGTCCTATCCTATAGTAGCGGATATCCCTGAAGCAAGCCTCTTCGAAGCCCTCTATGTAACCCTTGGCACCCTTCACCTGGAGGGCCACGTCCGCAGCCTCATACGCACTGCGAACCGAGTGGTAGAATGCGGCAGCCGAGTCCGCCGTGAAGCTCTGAGGAGCCGTCGGCTGCTGCCTGGCCACCCTATCAATCAGGGCTTGGGAGGCGAGTAGCTCGGTGTGTGCGTGCGCCAAAGGGAACTGTACACCCTGGTTGGCGCCTATGGGTCTGCCGAAGACCACGCGCACCCTAGCGTACCCACATGCCTCTTCAAGCAGCCTAGCTGAGACGCCGTTGAGCATAGCTGCGAGCGCCACCCGGTCCAACGCGAAGGTTTCAGATAGGAAACCCCAAGCCTCATGCTCCACGCCTAGGAGTGCCTCGGAGTCAATCGTCGTGTCGATCCCCACTGAGTATAGGGTTAGGAAGTCTAGACCCATCTTGGGTGTCTCCGTGAAGCTGAGGCCTGGATGAGCTGAGGGCACAAGGAAGGCGGATAGAGACTTGGCTCTACCATCACTACGAGTCTTTGCTACAATAATGATGGCGTCAACGTGGGCGCCCTCGGTGACGTAGTCCTTGCGCCCAACAAGCCTATAGCCTTCAGGTACACGCTGCGCGGTTGTTGACACACCGAGCGCGTCGCTTCCAGCGGCATCCTCGGCGAGACCCATGGCAACCCTAGTATCCCCCCTTATAAGCTTAGGTAGTAAGGTTTGCCGCTTTTCGCTACCACCGTTTGTTGCCACCATTCTGCTTACAAGGTTTTGGGCCACGAACACGTAGGCTAGTGTGGCCGCCGAATACGAAAGCAGGCGTGTTGCCTCGACGAACTCGGCGAAGCCCCCACCGTAGCCGCCGAGCTCCTTGTCCACGAGGAAGCCGAAGAGTGACCGTGAACCGAGCTCACGCCAGAGCTCTATGGGGAACCTGCGTTCACGCACCACTTGGAGGTAGTACTCCCTATCGTATTTTTCGGCGACCTCACCCACTTCCTCTAGGGGGTTCTTGGGCGTGCTATCTCACCCTTTTATCCACGAAGCGCTTGGCTTTACCGACCTCTATCCTCGGCAGAGTCTTAGGGTCCACCACCATGACTGTTGGGGTGAAGTAGAAGTGTTTGTTTATGGTCTCCCTCAACTCGTTCTCAAGCCTCCTCCTCTCGGATGGGTCGAGTATTTGTTTGGATTCAACCTTAAGTATCATCTCGTCGAGCCCACTCTGGGATGTGACCTCGAGCACATACTCTTCGGAGAGCTCGGGGTGCCTAAGTATGAGGGCCTCTATGTAGGAAGGCCAGAAGTTAACACCCCTAAACTTTATCATGTCGTCAACCCTCCCAGATATTCTACCTATTCTCCTATGTGTTCTCCCACACTCGCACTCGCCGTCATCGTAGAGATAGGTTATGTCCCCCGTCCTGTATCTGAGTAGTGGCATCGCGTCCTTTGTGAGCGTGGTCACAACGAGTTCACCCTTCTCTTCGGCTTTGGTGACGGGTTCACCCGTCTTTGGGTCCACAACCTCGATGAGGTAGTGGTCCTCCCAGATGTGCAACCCATCGTGTAGGTAGCAGTCTATACCCATACCTGGCCCATAGGTCTCCGTCATGCCGGGTATATCATATATGTCCATGGCCCACGTCTTGGACATTCTAGCCCTAAACTCCTCTGAGAAGGGTTCGGAGCCTATGATGGCCCTCCTCACACCCAGGTCCCTAGCTGGGTCCACACCCATCTCGTGCGCCACCTCGGTGAGCCTGTTTAGGTAGGAGGCTATGGCTGAGATGGAGGTGGTGCCCAGCTCACGCATTATCTCGATTTGACGCTTAGTGTTACCCGCCCCCGTGGGCACTATGAAGGCGCCTATTCTCCGTGCACCGTAGAAGAAGCCGAAGCCACCCGTGAAGAGCCCTAGGCTTGGGGTTATCTGGAACACATCCTCCCTTGTGAGCCCGGCCGCCGTGAGCGAGCGCGCGGACACCTCAGACCAGTTCTCCACGTCTTTGAGTGTGAGGTAGTTGGGTGTTGGAACACCTGTGGTTCCGGAGGACATGTGAACCTCCACCACCTGATTCCTAGGTACAGCCAGCAGGCCGAAGGGGTAGTTGGACCTTATGTCCGCCTTAGTTGTGAACGGAAGCCTCACAAGGTCGCTGAGGGATGAGATATCCGAAGGGTGTACACCCAAAGACTTGAGCTTCGAGTTATAGAAGCCCACATTCGAGTACACCTTCTCCACGACCTCCCTCAGCCTCCGGCGCTGTATCTCCCTGATATCCCCCTTAGGGAGGCTCTCAGCCCGCCTATCCCAGAACCTCTGATCCAAGGCCTATCTACCCTTAAAGGAGGGCTTCCTCTTCTCAAGGAAGGCTCTTATACCCTCCTTTAAATCCTCAGTATAGAATAGACTCATATTCTCGCGTAGCTGGTACTCCATCGCGCCGTCGAGCTCCATCCCCCAAGACTTATTGATAACGGCTTTGATGGCCCCCAACGTGAGCGGTGGCTTCTCGGCGAGTTTAGAGGCCACCTCCTTCGTGGCATCCTGGAGTTTGTCGTCGTCAACCACCCTGTTGACGACTCCCAACTCACACGCCCGCTCAGCGCTCATCCACTCACCGAAGAAGGCGATTTCCTTAGCAGCCAACCTACCTATCAGGCGGGGGAGGCGTACAAGTATGCCCGCGCCGGGGCTTATACCCACATTCACCTCGGGTAACCCGAACTTCGCCGACCTCGCGGCCAAAACATAGTCGCACGCCTGTATGGTCTCCAAGTTGCAGAAGCCGTTAACCGACGCCACTATGGGTTTGCGCACACTCTCCATGAGTGAGAAGAGGGCTATCACCTTCTTGTTGAAGGCGGCCACCTGGTCGGGTGTTGAAGCTATGAACTCGTTGAGGTCTCCTCCAACTGAGAAGGCCTTACCCTGAGCTGTGAGCACCACCACCCGCACCTGCTCGTCCTCAGCCGCCCCACGGAGCTCAGCGGAGAGCTCATCCACAAACGCGCTGCTCCAGGCGTTCAGCTTCTCGGCCCTGTTAAACCTAATGGTCAGCACGCCACCTTCCCGAAACGACTCTATATTTGCCAAAGCTATCAAATGAATTCCAAGCATACACTAAAAAGTTTTTCGTAGCACCCAAAACCGCTTGAAATACTGCTAACTATATCCATACGGGTAAAACATTGTTTGACTCCTCAAACCCAAGGGTGTTCCAGTGTGATGACGCTACTACGTGTAAACCCATGTTAGCGGGCGGCGTACACAAACCCACACTTAGGGTCCAAGAAGCGGGACCACCAACATATAGGTTTGAATAGTCACGTTAACTATTTGGGGACGTGTTGGCCTAGTATTCAGGCTGACCCCCCACAGCTGCGGAGTCCATGGGGTTATCTAAGGATGCGGGTTGACGGAGGGTAAAGTGAGCGCTACGTGGATTCGAGAGAAGAACCGGGGTATCCAGAGAGCCTCACCCATTGGGGACGCACCCATGAATATCCCTTCTAGACCTCTGGTAGGTGTGCTTGGCGTTAGTATGGGTGGGTGAGCCATAAGTTGTGGGTGTTACCAGCATTCGGTGAGCGCTGAACTTGCACCCGTGATAACCCTACACTGATCTTCGTGTTTTGCTAGTTTGGGGGTATCTCCTTAAAGGCTAGGCTTATGTCTACACCTGACCTACGCCTAATCGCCCTCGCCACGGGGTAGAAGGCTATGGAGGCCGCGAGACCTGCGAGCACAACTCCTAGGGCGCCGGCTGATAGTGTACCTGTGCTTGTACCCGCACTCGCCGGGTTAAGGAACACGAGTAGTATTATCGCGCCGAGGCCAAGTGTGTGTATGAGCCCGGTCAAAGTGATGAGTGGGAGCCTCCCAATACTCCTCTTCACTGTTAGTGGTGCCGTTTGGAAAACGCTTGGGGCCTTGAATGGTAAGACTAGGGCGGTGACACCGTTCGGTAGAAAAGCTATGGCCACTATCAGCGTTGTCGCCAGGAAGCTTCCAAGCACACTCGAGAGGTATGTGTCGAGGGCGGCAACTATGATTGTTAGGGCGCATATGATGCCCAGTGAGAACATGGGGGTGTGTGTTCTATCCGATATTGATGCGAAGTTTTTGGGTATAAGCTGGTCGAAGCTCCACGCGAAGAGTATCCTGCTTGCTGGTAGTATGGGTGCGGCTACGAGGCCTAACACTGCGAGGAAGAAGCCGAGGCCGATGAAGAAGGCTGTGTTAGGGTTCGCGACGGCCGCCAACACTAGGGCGTTCACACTGAACGCTCCACTTGGAGCGGTGGATGGGTTGACCAGGGCTTCGAAGCCGTAGGCTGAGAGGAACCTGTAGCCGAAGCCCACGAAGAAGGCGGCCACACCCATAGCCGCAATAACCCAGGAAACGAGTGTGCCACCCATCACACCCACACTCATACTTCTAAGGGTATTCTTTATCTCGCCGGCGAAGTATGCGGATATGGGTGCGGCGAGGAAGAAGAACACGAAAACCATGGCGCCCGCGGTTGTGAGCGGGGAGCCACCCAGGGTTGGATTCCAACCACTAGCGGTTGCGTTGGCGTAAACCTGAGAGGTGTTGAAACCTGTCGCCAACTGTGTGTCGAAGTTGTGGACTAGCGTGGCGTGCGGTGTGGAGAACAGGTAGAAGCTTAGTACTAGTACGCCTACGAAGGCTATCAGCGAGAGGACGCGGATAAACCAGAACCACAGCCTATTACTGACCATAGCTAGGCCGAACACGAGTAGGAGTAGGAGTGCGGATATCGCGAGTAAGTCGGGTTTTGAAGTATAGATCACTTGGACAATCGTGGGCGCAGTCTGAGGGTAGGATGTTAGGAAGGCTGGGCCGAGGAAGGCTTGCAGCATTAATACGGATAGGGTTCCTATACCCACCACAAACGAGAAGAGGGCCATGAATGAAGGAATCATGCCCCAAACTGGGTGGATAACCCTTGAGCCGAAAACATAGTCGCCCCCTGCGCGGGGCATCGTGGATGATAGTGCAACCGTGTTGAAGGCTAGGGCGATCAGTATAGGTAGTGAGAGGCCGAAGATCACATAGAGGCTCGACCCCTGGTAGACTGAGGGGAGGGTTAACACGCCCAGGGGTATGAGCACTAGTGGGCCTGCCGCTAAAAGCGTGAAAGCCAATACGTCAAGGGCGGAGACACTCTTAACCAAGCCGGTGGACTCGCGCACGAATGGCGCTGAAGATTTCTTGTCTTGGGACATTAATGCATCTACAGTTTTGGGTTCCTTTTAAGTATTTTGAAAATCCGCACAAACTCCAACTGAGACTCTGAACAAGAATTGAGTATACATGGGTACATTTGCATCATTATGCCATCACGCGGTGTCCACTCGAACACGGATGGGGCTAAGGGGTGGTTGTGGATTTAGTATATTGCTATGGGTGAGACGGGTGACCCCGCGCCCCCTTTGAATTTGAGTGGGGTGCACACGAAGAGGAATTCGTATACGCCCGCCTTAGATAGTTCTTCTAGTTTTAGGTTTTCCACGAGGGGTATCCCGTTCCGCTTGATGAGTATTTGGTGGCATGGGAAGAGCTTTTCGGATTTCCTTTTGACGACGTCGAAGCTTGAAGTGTCCGAGCCCGCGACGCTTATTCTCTGCGCGGCGAGCCATTCGGCGCACGCTTCACCTACACCCGGAGCATAGCCGAGGTATTTGGCGTTATCCCTCATCCATAGCTTGGAGAACCCCGTGTATATCAACACGGCATCGCCCCACCTAAGGGTGATGGCGTGCTTCTCGAGGAGGCTGCGCACCTCTTCGGCCCGTATCTCATACTCCTCATCCAACATGTCAACCCCGTAGTGGCCTGGGAAATCGAGCAGTACACCTCTGGTGACTATTGGTGGGAGTGTGTCAACCCCAAGCTTGAGTGTGCCCGTATCCGTTGTGATGCTTCTTGCATCCAGCCCAGCGTGCATTTCATAGCCCTCGGAGGCGTGGTTGAGCGCATCCAGGTGTGTGCCCGTGTGGTCCGCTAACTCATATCTACACACCACTGAGCCAAGCCTATTCTTGTTTGAGCCTTCGTAGAGGCGGAGCGTCCCCTCAACCGTTCTGTGGGTGGTCATCACGAAGGGGCCGTGGAAGTCGGGCACAGGCATACCGTTTTCAAGCGTGTGTGCGAGGCTCACAACCATGCCTTTTTTTACGTATCGCAGCGCCGCCCGAACGCCTTCTGGGGTAATAAGTGAAAGCGCCCCGATGGGGTCTTCGGAGAACATGTTGTGTGTTAGTGTGAACCCGATTAATAACCTTTGTTTTTCGATTCCTCTTTCAGCGCTCTGTGCAGGATTTTGCCAACACTCGATTTGGGTAGCTCATCCCTGAACTCTATGATGCGGGGCACCTTATAGCCGGCCAGCAGGGTTCTGCAGAACGTCCTCAACTCTTCTTCTGTGATCTTACCGTCTGTTACAACGAATGCCTTCACAACCTCCCCATACTTTTCGTCCTCGACGCCCACGACGGCCACCTCCCTCACATGTGGGTTCTCCATGATTGCCTGCTCAACCTCATGTGGCCAAACCTTGTAGCCCCCTGTGTTTATCAGGTTCTTTCTCCTGCCGAGGAGGTAGACGCCGTCCGGGAGAACGTAGCCGACGTCACCTGTGAGTAAGTATCCTGAAGAATTGAAGACCCTGGCGGTTTCCTCCCTATTATTCCAATACCCCTTCATAACCTGCTCACCCCGCGCGCCTAGCTCACCCACTTCACCCATTGGCAGACGTGTGTCCCCCTCGAAGGCGGCAACATCGGCCCCACCTATGGGGACACCCACATAGTTGGGTTTGAACACTCCAAGAGGTGCAACTGTGAGCTGCGGCGAAGCCTCGGTGAGCCCCCAGCCCACATTTACCACCACCCCCGTGAGCCGCTCAAATTCACGTGCAACCTTCTCGGGGATGGGTGCACCGGAGGAGAAGCACACCCTAAGCGAGCCCACATCCCAATGGGATGCTGCGAGATTCCTCACAAGCTCCGCGTAAACCGTTGGCACACCCACGAGCACACTCACCCTATACTTCTCGATAAAGCCGAGAAGCTCTTCGGGGTTGAACCTCCGCATCACCACACACCTACTACCAGCGTAGAGTGCGGTGTTAAAACAGCAGTTGAGCCCCCCAGCGTGAGTCATGGGCAGAACCTGTACGAAGACCTCTACACCTTCCCTAAGACCCCACGCCACACTTAGTGACCGCAGCACGGTGAGAATGTTTTTGTGCGTCAACACCACCCCCTTGGGTACACCTGTGGTGCCCCCCGTGTAGAAGATGCACGCATCCTCTACCTCCCAGGATGAGCCATCCGCCACGGAGCAGCCCCCATCACCTGTGTCCCCTGTAAACTCGGCGACCCCGACCCCCGCAGATACGCCAACGCATCTTTCAGAAGCGCACACGACTAGTCGCGCTCCAGAGTCCTTCAGGTAGAACTCAACCTCCCTCTCACTTGACCTATAGTCAATGGGCACGGCTACGCCCCCACACATTGATACCGCGTAAAGCGATGCAGCAAACCGCCAACCATTTGGTAGCAGAATCCCCACCCGATCGCCGGGCTTAACACCGAGAACTCTCAGGTGGGCGGCGAACCGCGAAGCAGCACCGTATAGCTCACCATAGCTAAGCGTTCTCCCCTCGAACACATCCACCACGCACACACCATCAGGGTCACCACGCCTGAGAACATCGTGTAAAAGCATGCAGTCCACAGACAGCTTATCTTCGGGGAGCTAAAATGTGTTTCCGTGTTTATCAGGGTGTTTGCCGAGCGCTTATATCCATGTTTCATGTAGGCTTATTGTGTCACTCGAGGAAGAGTTCTCACAGTCGGGTTTAGAGGTTGTGCACAACACCGAGAAGTATCGGGAAGACTTCACACACTATCCCGTGGAACCCCGAATCATTGTGAAGGCCAAATCCACTGAGGATGTGGTGAACGCCGTCAGACTCGCACGTAAACATGGGTTAAGCCTCACACCTTGGGGTGGAGGCAGCAGCCTTGGGGGTGTGCTCTGGAATAAGGGGGGCGTGGTTGTTGATGTTTCATCTATGAAGCGTATCATCGAGTTCGACGACATCAACTGGGTTGTCCACGTGGAGGCGGGAGTCGTACTCGACGACCTCAACAGATTCCTCTACGAGAGGGGTTTCTTCTTCCCCCCTGACCCCGCTAGCTCATTCGTGTGCACGGTTGGCGGGGCCGTAGTGCAGGGCTCTGGGGGGATGCGCTGCGTCAAATACGGCACGATGAGGGAGTGGGTGTTGGCGCTCAAAGTCGTGCTCCCCGACGGCTCAACAGTAAGGCTAGGCGAACCACTCCTCAAGAATCGCGCGGGCTACGACCTTGTAAGGCTAATTGTGGGTAGCGAGGGCACCCTAGCCGTGGTCGTAGAAGCATGGCTCAAAGTGATCCCCCTCCCACGCTACAGGCTCACCCGGCTACTCGCCTTCTTCTACGACGAAGCACACATAGCTGAAGCCATCTTGGAGCTGAGGCGACACAGGATTCAGCCAGAGCTAGCAGAGTACATGGATCAGCGGGTTCTCGAGGCGCTAAAAACACACTTCAACCTCCCCGTGGAAGGCGTAGGAGCACTACTCCTAGACCTGGCTGAATTCGACCTAGAAGAGGCAAAGAGCATTCTATCCAAAGCGAAGATCAGGATTGCGCAAACGGAGGAGGAAAGGGAGGAATTCTATAGGGCTAGGGCCTTCGGCGGCGTCGCCGTTAGCGCCCTCTCCAAGAACTATATGGTCGAAGACGTGGTTGTGCCAATAAGCAGGCTACCCGACCTCATAGGCATGATACGCAAACTGGAGGCTAAGTATGGCCTACTCGCACCGACACAGGGACACATAGGTGACGGCAACCTGCATCCAGAAATACTCTTCGACGACTCCCAGAGAGAACAGGCTCAGAGATTCTACCAAGACCTGTGCGAATACGTGATCTCGATAGGTGGATCAATAACGGGGGAGCACGGTGTTGGGCTCCAGAAGAGGGAGCTACTAAAGATGCAGTTGATGGAGCACAATGGAGCGCAGGTTATTGAGTTAATGAAGAAAATAAAGGAGGTGTTCGACCAAGAACACCTACTCAACCCAGGAAAATACATAGAGTAGTGGGCCTAGTCACACCATAGTCAGGGCTTCGATAGGAGGGCCACACCTCTATTAATTAAGCTGTGGTTGTACCCCAAGCAGCCAAGCCCGGTCACAAGTCCCCTGCTTGCTCCTTTGACCTGTCTCCCACCAGCCTCCTCCCTTAACTGTTGGATGGCTTCAACGAGGAGGGAGAAACCCCCGGCAGTCCCAGCCTGACCACCCGATAGCTGGCCTCCACCCGTGTTAACAGGCAGGTCCCCATCATATGTGATAGAGTTCTTCTCAACAAATCTCCCACCACCCTCCGAGGCGAACCCTAAGGCTTCAAGCTGGATTAGCACGACAACTGTGAAATCATCGTAGAGCTCTAGGAAGTCGATGTCATCCAAACCCACACCGGCTTTTTCAAGAAGCCTAGTGGAGGGGATATTCAGCTTTGTTATGTCACGTAACTCGCTTTGAGGCTCCGAGTTCACCTGGGTTTCTACTCCCTCTATTCGCACCGGTTTATCCGTGAATCTCTTTGCTTCATCTGAGCGTGAGAGCATCAAGGCGAAGCCTCCGTTCACAGGTATCACGGCGTCAAGCATCCTCAAGGGCTCCGCAAGGTAGGGGGATTTGAGGTATTCATCCATCGTGAGCGGCTGCTTCAGGTACGCCCAAGGATTCTTTGAGGCATTCTTTCTCTCTGAAACCGCCACCAAACCCAGCTGCTCGGGTGTGGTTCCACGCTCATACATGTGTCTCCTAGCTATGAGCGCCGCCTCGCTAAGCGGGCCAATCATACCTAAGGGCAACTCGTAGTTCAACTCATACCTCCAAGTCCTCTCAAGCCTATACCCACCCTGAGGTTTCGAAGGTGTGAGCGGCGAGTCAACCCCGAGGAGAACCACGTGGTCAACCACCCCACTCTTAATGAGCGCGTAGCCCTCAGATAGTAGGCTGAGCGCACTCATACCCCCATGATCCGAGACCACTGTTAGTCTCGGGGCGATGCCAAGGTTCTGCGCCACCTCAGCGCTCCAGATGAGGGCGTGAGGCCAAAGAGTCCTGTTAATACCCAACGCGTAGCTCAGCCCATCAAGCTCCCTTTTACCGATATCCAGTGAGTGCAGAAGTTCGCTGAGTGCGCGCGCATGGTACTCTTCGGCTGTGAGCACGATCTCACCCCTATCAGCCCTAGCCCTAGAGGGTGGGATGACCGCGTACCCGGAGACGTACACGTCCGTCACGTCTACTCCACCACCCTAAAGTAGGGGAGACCTACTTTATCGGTTAGCCTTCTCGGCTCGAGCACCACTCTGCATCCTATTTTGATACTCGAGGGATTCTTGGCCAGCAGGCGCGCGTATACCCTTACCCCCACGTTGAGCTCAACGGAGCCCACGGCGTAGGGTAACTCTTTCTCGAACTCCTTTGAGTTTCCTATCACACGGTTAATTATGGTGTATGTGTACACCCTCCCCTCCTTTGGCGCCTCCACCCATTCAAGCTCTAAGCTTCCACACACCACACACAATGGCTTGGGGTAAAACTGGTGTGAGCCACACGTGGAGCATCGCTGTAAAAGGAGTCGGCCGTCCGCCAAGCCTTCAAAAAAATTCTTATTTACACCGTCAACCTCGGGTAGTGTTGTACCAGCGCTCTCCATAATCACCCATACTGGGGCTTAAACATAAGCTTAGTCTAAACCTTTTTCTGATAGGATAACAAGAGCGGTCTCCACTATTGGCTCATAACCCGTGCACCTGCAGATGTGTCCAGTGAGCGCGTCCTGCACTATGTCTCTAGTCTTTCCGCCATAAACTTCCTTGAGCCTACCTGGGTTGGAATCTGCCTCCCTAACTAAGGCTTCCAAGGCCATTATGAAACCCGGGGTGCAGTAGCCACACTGGAAAGCCCACCTATTTACGAACTCTTTCTGGACCCTATCAAGCTCCCCCCCACCTCCTAGGCCTTCAACTGTGAGCACGCTTCTACCAGAGGCCGCGAGCGCAGGGTACATGCAGCTGTACACTGGGCGGGAGTCAACGATCACGGTGCACGCACCGCACCCCTCACCCTCACAACCCTTCTTGGCTCCTTTAAGGTTAAGTTGATCCCTTAACACGTCGAGAAGGGTGCTCCTAGCTTTAACATCGTCGACAACCACCTCCTCACCGTTCACACGAAGACTTATCTGCATAAGCTATAAGCCCACCACCCTTAGAATAGTCCTCTTAATAAGCACAGATGCAAGGCGCCTCTTATACTCTGAGGAGGTCTTGTGGTCCGTTCCCACACTCAGCGCGCCATCACTGAGGGCTAATCCGGCAGCCTCCACTATTATCTCACGTGTTACAGGCCGCCCCATGAGTGCGTCCTCGACCCCCTTAAGCCTAACCGGAGGCGTGCTAAGCGTTCCCCCCACGGCTACCCTCACATCTTCGAAGGAGCCTCCGCCCACCTCAAGCGCAACACCCACCGAAATTAAGCTGAACCCATGAGCCGTAAGGGCTGCCTTACTGTATCCGCTAACCAAACCCTTCTTTCTTGGAAACTTGATACCAGTCACAATCTCCCCATGTCCGAGGTCTGGTTCGAGAACACCCTTAAAGAATTTCTCTATCCCCACACGTCTCACCTGGTCGCTTCCAGCGACCACAACCTCTGCGTCCAACGCTAGGAGGGCAACGTTGAGGTCAAAGTTTGGAAAACACGTACACAGTTGGCCTCCCACTGTGCCAACGCTTCTCACCTCCTTCGGAATAGTGAGTAGTGCCTCCCTTAAAATACTGGGTTTGTCTAATCGGCTTTCAAGCAATTCCTGATGTGTGACCGTGGCTCCAAGCTCAACGTAGGCATCAGAACCATGGATCCCATTAAGGGGAATAGAGCTCAGACTCACAAGCCCCCTTATATCTTGTAGTAGACCCTTAGCGGAGAAAATATATATCGCGCTACCACCCGCGACCGGTATAAAATCCTGGTTGGATAAGAGCAGAGAGCACGCCTCCTCCACGGTTCTTGGAGTATAATAGTGTTCTAGGCTCTGAATATTGAAGGGCATTAAACATTCAGGCTTTCCAACACTATATAAACCTTGCCTGAAAACAAGTCGTCAACCCACAGCCGCTCTACCAACTTAGAAAACAACTTCTAAAGTCTGTGAAGCCGAGTGAGCTACCCCACCCTAAAGGGCGGAGCTTCCCGCATCGTTGCCCCACCATGCCCACCCCTACCCACCAACCCGAGGGATGGGAGGGGAGGTAGTGGGCGAAGCTCTGCGGGCACAACGGGTGGCACCCACCCTGCTCGTTTTAAAAGAACCAAGCAAGCATTGAGGTCTCGGTCCAAGGTGAAGCCGCAGTGGGGGCAGCGGAAAACCCTGTCTTGCAAAGTTAAATCCTGATTGATTTCCCCGCACCGGGAGCACTCACGGGAGGTGTTATACGCTGGAACCCTGAGAACGGTTTTCCCACGCTTCTCGAACTCCCACTCCAGCGCCCGCCTCAGCTCGGAGAACGCGGAGTCGTGGAGCCGAAGCCTCCTCCTTCTGGTTTCACCCCTCCGAATCAAACCCTCGACATTCAAGTCTTCTAGAACGAGTAGGTCGTACTCGGCTGCGAGCAGGGCGCCGAGTTTAAAGAACAAATCGCGCCTAAAATCCTTTACGTACTCATACTCCTTTGCAAGCTTCAGCTTCGCCTTAAACCAGTTTTTGGAAAGTTTCCTCTTCCTTGAGAGGCACTTCTGGAGCAACCGGATTCTCTCTAAGGAGAGCTCAAGCGGCTTGGGGTTATCAAGAAAGCGGCCGTCAGAGAGCGTGGCAAGCCTCGCGATCCCCACATCCAAGCCCACCGCTTTTTTCGGCTCACCCGCACACTTCTGCTCATTCGCTGCCTCTTCCCCTTCTACGAGGAAAACCACGTATATTCGGCCTGAAGGATTGAGCTTGATGCAAACTTGGCACACCTGCTCTAAGGTGAAATCCCTGTGCACTACTACGGTGAAGAAGCCGATCTTACTCAGGTAGAGCCGAGCCTTCTTTTTCTTTTTGTTTTCACCATGCCCCACCACCCTAATATTGGAAAGCCTCCAACCTGACTGCGGGTACACCAAGGAAAGGTACTTGTGCGGCTTCTTCTCCCTGGGCTTATTCGCGAGACCATCGAAGAACCTCTGCCTAGCTTGGTAAAACCTATCGGCGACCTGCTGGGCGACCTGCGAATGCAGAGCTTGGAATTCTGGGTTCCGCTTCCGGAGGTCTAAGGCGAGCTGCCTCAGCTCATTCCTACTCTATGGTGTGCTTGTTTTTCTTATACTCTTCCTCTTCGGCGTTGCAGGAGCGTGTTGTAGAGTCTGCACGCAACTTCAAGCTGGGTCTTCAACACCCTCGCGGTTGTTTTTGAGCAGTAAGCCCTGTATTTATACGCTCTTACACCCACGCTCAACACTTCCTCCACACACGTATTTATCCTTTTCTGAATCCCCGCCTTAAAAGGCGAGGTTTTGGAATCTTTATAACCAATGCTTGAATGGAAACATTGTGATGAGCCACAGCTTTCTATATACGAAAAGGATTCTACTAATTCCCTATTAAGAATATGTATTATAGAGACTACTTTAGGTAAGATATCGCTTAACATGATGCTTAAGAAAGTTTGATTTTATATCGAGGTCTCTGTTCAACATTCAGCGTTTATATTTAATTCTAGAAATAATCTTTTCTGCACAATATTTATATAGATGATGTCTAATAATATTCGAAATGTCTTCTGAAACGGCTTTAATAAACCGTTTGGAGCGATTCGGCAGCTGGCCTTGGCCTCTTAGCGTGCTTGCACTCATCGGCGTCGCCTATTTCTTCGGGCTCTACGACGTGCTTACACTGGGTGTTGCTGCACCCGCTATAGCATCACAGCTTGGGGTTAGCGCCACAACACTCGCAAGCGTGGGAACAGTCATAGCTTTGGTGGGCTATCTCATAGGTGCTGTTGGGTTCGCACACATAGCTGACAGGTATGGGCGGAAAGCCGGGCTCACTGTTACGCTTATCTCGTACTCTATTGGTTCGCTGCTAACCGGCTTGTCCACGAACATCTTCGAGGTCTACTTCTGGCGGTTTATAACCGGGATCGGGATAGGGGCCGATCTAGCCATAGCCGCCGCCTATCTGAGTGAGATGACTCCCGCCGGTGTGAGGGGAAGGTTTCAGAGCCTCGGAACGTTCTTCGGGTTTGTGGGCGCCGGGATAGGTCCGCTTATAGGTCTGTTCGTTATTCCAGTGGCAAGCTATGGCTGGAGGATCTACTTTATTATTGGCGCCCTAGGAGGGCTGGCTATCCTCTATTTGAGGAGGAGCATTCCTGAGAGTCCCCGCTGGCTAGTAATGAAGAAGAGGTTTAGTGAGGCAGAGGGCGTGATAGGCTTGGCTGAAGCGACATATCAGAAGAAGAAGGGAGCACTCCCACCTATACCTAGCCTTGCTAACACGATCCAGCTAGAGGGAAAGGCGTTGCCACTTGCTAGCCTCTTCACGAGGAAACACCTACCACGCTTAATTCTAATGCTAGCAGTATTCCTCTTCTACTATGTTTACGCCTACCCATTTCTTGCGCTCACAACATCGCTGCTTTCAGCGTCCGGGTACGCCTACGCCGCAAGCCTCACAGTGGTTGGCCTCGGCGGCCTCGGGTTCGCACTGGGAGCATTCCTCTCATACATCTTCTCTGACCTAACAGAGCGCAAGTACCTTGTAGCCCTGCTATTCTTTATCCAAGCTCTCTCAATGGTTGGCATAGGATTAAAAGGTAGTCTAGCTGAAGAGGTCTTCTCGTATTTTGTAGCCGCTTTCTCTAACACCTTCCTCGCAACCATGCTATACGTCTACTCCGCCGAGAACTTCCCGACACGTGCTAGGAGCAACGGCGTCGCCTTCACGGACGGGTTAGGCCACCTCGCACCCATCTTCTCAGTCCCCTTCACGGCGGCACTCTTCGCGGCAAGCGGGTTGTTCACTGCATACGAAGCGCTCGCAATCGAAGCCACTCTAGGAGGAGTGTTCGTCCTACTCGGAATAAGGAGCACACGAAGAGTACTAGAAGAGATATCCGAGTAACCGGGCCACCCACAACTCAACGCAACCCAACCCTTTTTCCCTCTCAGCTTGCCCCTGGGACCATCACACCATGAATCCAGTGAGCCGAGTAGGGTGATCTAGGCGGACGCATCCAAGACCACGCCCACTGTGAGGGTGCTTCTAGCACAACGTTATTAAAAAGGTGCGGTCTATTGAAGATATGGATTACACAGTAGCCGACATAATTGTCAATGTGCTCGCCGAGTTCGGCGTGAAAAGGGTGTACGGCGTACCCGGGGACTCTATAAACCCGCTTGTTGAAGCCATAAGGAAGAGCCCGAGCGTTAGATTCATCCAAGTTAGACACGAAGAGGGAGGGGCTCTGGCCGCCAGTTTCGAAGCCAAGCACACCGGCAAGCTCGCAGCGGTCCTAGGAACCTCTGGTCCCGGTTCGGTTCACCTCCTCAACGGCCTCTACAACGCCAAGCTCGAACACGCACCGGTGATAGCTTTGACGGGGCAGGTGCGTAGCGATACAATCGGCTTCGATTCGCCACAGGAGGTCGACCTACTCAAACTCTTCGACGATGTATCCATATTCAATAGGCAAATAGTGAATCCTACGAGCGCTCAGCGAATGGTCACACTCGCGTGTAGGTCCTCCCTCTTCGGGAGAGGCGTCTCACATCTGGTACTACCAGTTGACGTGCTCCGTTCAAAAGTGGAAGTCAATGAGCGCGTGCAAGCAGACCTCCCACACGTGGAATACGCCTTCGACGCGAAGAAGGCTGAAGATGTGATAAATGCGAGCTCGAAGCCTGTTATACTCATCGGTGGCGGTGCAAGGGGGGTCTCCCATATGCTTGATGAATTCGCGGAGAAGATAGGTGCACCCATCGTGTATAGCCTTAACGGTAAGGGTGTGCTGCCTGAGACAGACCCCAAAGTAATGGGGGGACTCGGCCTGCTTGGAGCGAAGCCCAGCTCGGTCGCCCTGGGCGGCGCCGACCTGTTAATAATGCTCGGCTCATCCTTCCCCTTCACAGAGTTCCTACCCAAGGGGGTACCCACGATACAAGTGGACATCGAACCCGCGAATATTGGTAAAAGAATGGGTGTCGAGTTGAGTGTTGTCTCCACGGTTGAGAGATTCCTGTCAACCGTGAAGCCCAGGGAAAAACAGGACAAGTACTACTTGAAACTCCAGGACGTAAAGAGGGAGTGGCTCGCCGAGCTTGAGAAGCGGGAGAAGGCTGCTGAGACACCGATCCCACCCCAAGCACTAGTGCGCAGGATATGCGAGGAGCTACCACCCGAAGCCGTCGTGGTGTGCGACGTGGGCCTCGTCACCCTGTGGTGCGCCCAAAACCTAAGGCTGAGCAGACCCTACGAGTTCTACACTTCATCGTGGCTTGGCACAATGGGTTGCGGTGTGGCTGGAGCCCTGGGCGTCTCATTCGCCTCAGATAAACCCGTGATTGCACTAGTCGGGGACGGGGGGTTCACTATGACCATGATGGAGATGCTCACAGCTGTAAAATACTCTAGGCCAATCAAAGTGGTCGTCTTCAACAACTCAAAGTTGGGGTTGATCAAAATCGAGCAGGAACTCATGGGATACCAAGAATACGGCACCGAGCTCCACAACCCAGACTTCGCCAAGCTAGCGGAGAGCATGGGCGCCCTAGGCATAAGGCTTGAGGACATAAACCAAATGGATCAAGCCATCCGCGAACTCATCAAAGCGGATAGACCAGCGGTGCTTGACGCCGTGATCAATTCAAACGAGGTACCTGCATCACCCCTATAGGGGACATTGTGACACCCACAAGCATAAACATCATCGGAGCCACACATCCAGCTCTACCCAAGCCACAATAACACCTATTTCCACGTTAGAGTTAAAAGAGATTGAAAGTTGAATCGGGACATTTTTTTACTTGGGTTCATACGCGTTATCAGAAGTTTCAGCTTTAGCTACATTGCGTTTATTCTCCCAATCTACCTGAGGGCTGTGGGCTTCAGCGTGGAGCTAGTGGGGGTGTACGCGTTCCTCGCAACACTGAGCAGCAGCCTTCTACTAGTACTCTCGGGATTCCTCGGCGACCTATACAGTAGGAGGAAAACACTCTTGTTGGTCATGGGCCTACCCGTACTCGCATACACCATATTCATACTCACAACAAGCAAGACAGAGCTACTACTGACATCCCTACTCGGGTTATCGCTAAGCGGGATGGGTGGGGGAGCCGGGGGAGGACCCGTGGCACCCCTGCAGACGGCTATGGTTGCAAGCAGGGTGGGCGGCGGGAGGTGGCGCACGAGCGTGTACTCCTATTTCACAGCGTTCTCAACAATCTCCGCGGTTGGAGGCGGGTTTTTCTCTTCATACATAATATCCACATTCCCCCACGGGTACGCTAGGCTCCTCTTCATCACCGCTCTGGCGCTCAACATTGTCTCAATCTTGGGAGTATGGTTCGTCTCGGAGGAGCCGGACGCCCGCGAACGGGTGAACACCAAATCTGGGAGGGCGATTCTCCCCCGCAAATCGGCTGGGAGCGCAAGCAGGATCGCTCTCGCCGGAGCCTTCGGAAGCGTAGGTCTCGGTATGGTTACACCCCTCATGCCGCTCTACTTCAAGAGTATAGGCGCCTCCGACTTCAAGGTCTCACTGATTTACGACGCTACGTATATTGTGTCTGCGGCAGTCACACTCCTCTCATCGAGGATAGAGCGTGCGCTGGGAAGTGTTAAGAGCATCTTCGCGCTACGCTCAGTGGGAACACTACTCTTAGCCACCCTACCCTTCACCAAGTCTTTGGGTTTGGCGGCCGCGATATACGTCACACGCAGCGCAGCCTACCAAGCGGCGCTACCAATACGTCAAAACATAAGTATGGAGCTCTACTCGGCGGAGGAAAGATCTAGGGCGAGCAGCCTCACAGGAATAGCTAGAAGGCTACCCTACGGCGCGGCAACACTCTTCGGCTCCCTACTGTTCTCCGCGGGCGAATTCATAGGGCTGTTCGCCTCAGCCGCCGGAATCTCATTCATCGACCCACTCCTCTACTACGTGTTCTTTAGGGACATCGACATCCACACCGCAGGAACCCACGACCTAAAACCACCCCAAAACACATCCGGGGGATAGCCACACCCAGCAATCTCAGAGTCTTACTAAGAGGGGGCTCTACACGAACCCATATTTGGCTCGAAACCAAGCTCCCCAATACTCTAACTATACGCAAGTCATTTCAACTTGGAGTAAAAGGGCGCTGAGTAGCAAAACTCCAAAAGAGTCCACATCCCTCGCCACCACTTAACTAAAAAGTTAAATGCATCACACGCGTGTTCGAGCTGAGTTGAGTGATAACAGCACGTCTATCGACGAGTTGAAACTCAAGGTGAAAAGGTTTTGCGACGAGAGGGATTGGGCCAAGTATCACAACATTAAAGAGTTAGCCATCGGCTTGGTCACCGAATCCGCCGAGCTACTCCAACTCTTCAGATTCAAGTCTGAGGCGGACGTGAATTATGCACTCCAGTCACCCGAACTAATGGAGAAGGTTCACGACGAGGTGGCCGACATACTCTACTTCCTCCTACGACTCTCAGACCTCTACAGCATCGATTTATCCACAGCACTGGAACGCAAACTCGCTAAGAACGCTCAAAAATACCCCGCTGACAAGTTCAAAGGCTCGAATAAAAGGGCCGATGAAATATGAGTGCCCACCCAAAATACATATACAGTAGTTAGGGGTGCACGCATACCCGGCCACAATAAGCTGGGTTTTGAACGATAATAAAAAGGGTTTTTATTGGGTTGAGCTTACCTCGAATATTCCCCCTATTCACTTGGAACTTCCTCTCATCCTTGCGGCTATGAGTATGACCACGATTATGAGTACTATTATGAGTAGTGTTTCAAACACTAGGAGAGGGTTCGAGCCTAGGTCTGTGAATGCGTGTGTGAAGCTTTGGATGAGTGTCCTATGGACCTGTATGGGTACGGTTAACTCTTGGATGAATGGCTGCGTGGATCCAGGCTGGCGCCATGTGGCCACAAGGCTTAGGGGGTACACCCCATGGTTGATGTTGGAGTTCACCTGGATAATGTAGGTTATGTTGGCTTCTTGTCCTGGCATAAGTGTGCCCACACTGACGTTCACGGCGCTCAGTGCGAGGAGGGGGTTCTCGCTTGAGGGCACGCTGACTTGGAACACGTCTGAGGGTAGTAGTGTGAATGTTAGGAATTGGGCTGGGGCAAACCCCGTGTTCTTCACTGTTAAGGTAACATAGTCCGCCCCGTCACCCACCCTCACGGTTGGCGAGGTGACCCCAACAACTGAGAGCGTGGCCTTTGGGTACTCGGTGAATGGCACACTAAACCTCTGAGTCTGACCCTGGTTGTACTTTACGATGAGTGTGAGGCTGGTGTTCACCGCTGAGGAAGTGTTGTAGACGCCTAGTACAAAGTTGAGTGTAACAGGTGTGCCCACAGGCATGTAACCCACGGTTTGGGTCTCTGAGCCATTGTATATGGGGTACACTGGGTAGCTCGTGTTGAGCTCCACGCTAACAGATGACGCCGTAGCCGTCCCCGTGTTCACGAGCACAGCTGTGAGCTCAGCGTAGGGGTAACCCGGATACACCCTGAGGGGGTTGTAGCTGAAACCCGCAAGCTGGATTTTGGGTTGCCCCAAGATGGGTACACCAACGTTGAGTGTCTGGCTATAACTCTGATTCCCCACCACGTAGTCTACAAGCAGGGTTTGATTGTACACCCCAGGCTGAATACTCGGCGAAATATTGAAGTATCCAAGCAGGGCTACGGTGCTACCCACGGGTAGGGCGGGGAGCCGGAGTGTTATGTTACTTGGAACACCCTTGATTGGTGCCAGGGGGTAGGATGCCTGCAAGCGCATCACAACAGAGTACAACTCCTCGGGTCCAAGGTTGGTCACCGAAACGTAGAGGGGTAGGCTTGTTGAGCCAGGAGCCGCGAGCAGAGGCGACTGGGGTGAGCCCCACAGAGCCGTGGTCTGAAAGCTTGGCTGAGGCGTTGATTCAACCGCACCCACGCCCCCGACCGCGCCAACGAACGCCAATGAGCCTAGAACAAGTAGTAAGAGTATCAGTGCCGTGCTACGCATAATAACAACAAAAAATTGTTATATTTAAGTTCGACCAGTATTTATGGGGCGTATGAGTAGAGGCACATCATCTCTCGGGGTGTTAATGGAGCTTGGCTTAACTAGGTATGAGGCGCAGGTGTGCATTTCACTTTATACACACGGAGCACTCACTTCGAGTGAGTTGGCCGAGCGCTCACGTGTGCCACGCTCCTGGATATACACGGTTCTAAAATCCCTCCAGGAGAAGGGGTGGGTTGAGAGCACCCAGGGCAGGCCCAGGCTCTTCAAACCCATACCCATGAGCTCCATACTACCACGAATACGCAGGGAGCTATCAGAAAAAGTGGAGGAGAAGCTGAATTTACTCGAGGAGCTTGAGGCGGGTGACGTTGAAGCGAGTGAGGCCATAAGCGCAGTCGTCTACTACGGGGAAAAGCAGGTCACCGCGAAGGCCACACAGCTAGCCTCCAACACTGGAAAATGCACCCTCGTACTCACCCCCTCCTGGCTGCGCAGACTCGGGGTACCAAAAGGCAGAAAAGTGCTATTAACAGAGAAACCCCACAACCTAATAATACTAGAGGACGCGGTCTTCTGGTTCCCAGACAAATCCGATTTCCCATTACTCGGGGTGCTAGCGTACTCGAAGAGCCTAGCACGCCGCCTCAGTGTGTTTGTTGAGGCGAGGGAGAGGCTGGGGCGACTGAGGAAGCCGAAGCGGACTGGGGGGATGGCTGAGGGTTAACCGTTAAATCCGGGACATGACCATTCGGGTAAGCGTGGAGTTCACCCTTCTCCTCCCTTATCACCCACTTATCTATCTGGATACCTACGTGTCCAAGCGAGGATTTCGGGGCGACGAGTAGGAGGTATGGTCCCTCATAGCTATAAACTTTGAGCCTATCCGTCCTACCATCCTTATAGTGCAGTGTAATGTCCCTTCCAACATACTTGAGCAAATCCATCCTTCTACTCAGCGTCTTAGAACGGCTCCCATAGTTAACCGAGGGTATGTATTTCTGGGACATTAATAATTCTACCCTACTTTACAAATTTAAAACCTACTTACAACGACCAATGCGAACATGGTGCCGCAGAATTTCAAGCCCTAACGCTACAACCGAGTCACATCTAGTACAGTTATCTCCAAGCGGTCTACCCATACTCAGTAAAACCCTGACACCCTACGTATTAGGAATAGTGGATTCTTGGATAAGGGTTTAAAGGCGGTATGGGCTGCTACAGCGCCTTATAGTAGTCGTACCAAGTCTTATAGGATGCGAGCAGGTCTGGGGCCACGCTTGGCTTCCTATTCTCTAGCACCTTTTTGAAGTCCTCCATGGTTATCCTACGAGGCATGCTGCCAGGCTTGTTGGCTTGGTCCGACTCGAAGAGCTCCCTCACCACCATTAGGTGGGCGCTCTGGCAAACATCCCTGATATCGCTTGGGCTATAGTTCTCCGTCCACCTCGCCAACTCCTTGAGGTCAACGTCCTCGGCGAGCCTGAGATTCTTCGTGTAGAGCTCGAATATCCTTATCCTCGCATCGTAGTCTGGGAGGTTAACCATTATACGCTTCTGGAACCTCCTCACGAAGGGGGCATCCAGAACCCACGGCTTGTTTGTTGCGCCGATAACGTAAACCATGTTCGTCTTACCCTTATCTGATAGGCCATCCATTTCTTGAAGCAGCTGGTTCCTAGCCCTAACCTCACCTCCAACCTCATTCGAGCGCACACCGAGCAGCGCGTCGAGCTCATCCATAAAGATTATAACGGGACCCTTAATGGAGCGTGCCTGAGCGAATATCCTCGCAACATTCTTCTCAGCCTCCCCAAGCCACCTAGACATTATTGAGGCCGCGTCAACACTGATGAACGTCGCATCAATCTCGGAGGCAGCGGCGGCAGCAAGAAGCGTCTTCCCACAGCCGGGGGGGCCGAACATGAGTATACCCCTCGGCCAACCGAGGGGGAAGAGGTCTGGGCGCTTGGTGGGGTACACAATAGACTCCATAATCGCCTTCTTAGCGTCCTCTAACCCTATAACATCTTCCCATTTAACATTGGGCTTCTCCTTTATGACTAGGTCGTCATACGAACTCTTCTGGGACTGACTAGGGGACTGCTGACTCCTAGGTAACAGGTTGCTCCCACCACCATCATCCTCGTAGACCTCACCCTTCAGAAGTCTAATCCTCTCCTGGTAGGCCTTTATACGCTGGATGTATATACCATTCAATTCGTAGCCAGGGTAAAGCGTGACAAGCTTGTTGAGAACATCGATCGCCTGCTGGTAGCTGGTGATGGCTTTACCCCGCATACCCTGCCTATCAGCCGCCACCGCTTCACTAGCATAACGCTTAGCCAAGCCTTCGAGCTCAGAGGCGGCTAAAGCCAATGGTATTCACCAAGGATTCACGCTGGCTGATGGTCGAGTTTAATCTTGCCCTGCGACTCAAGCGCCCGCAGAGCGGTGATGACGGATTCACGGCTGATGCCGAGATCCTTGCAGCAGGATGATAATTCGAGCACCCCATTCCTACTCTTAATATAATCGTACACGCGTCTAGGTATATCCGACTCGGTTTCGTTAACCCTAACATAGAGTAGACCACCATCCTTCGAGGAACTCACACCCTCCTCCACGACACCCTCTAAGCCCTCCACGGAGAAGGTGTCAACAAGGTTATCCACCACTGTCTGTATGGACTCGATACCGTTGCTCCTTATGTACTCGATTATGGGTTTCAGATCCGCCTCCTCAACTTTCTCCAACTCTTCTCTAAGCTTTCTGCTCGCCAACTCCTCGGCATCCCTCAGTATGGACTCCACACTCTCAGTGTTGAGCGGCGAGGAGAAGTCGCCTATACTGGTCTCCGGTACACTCACGCTGAGCACCTCATTCAATGCCTCAGCCGTCTGCTGCATGCTCTTAGCCACCTCGGGCACAAAACCCTGAAGCTGGGCTCTAACCCTGCTAAGCGCATCGGCGAGCGGCCTTAGCGTGCCCACAGCGTCGCCGAGCTCCTTCGCGGTGCCAACCCTCAGCCTGAGCGCCTCAACGATGAGCTCACTCTTCTGAAGCACGCTTAGAACCCTGTGTATTTCAACCGTCTCATACGCGTATATCCTCGCCCGAGCCCTATCCTTTCTACGTATCAGCATCACACACATTCTAAGCAGCTCATTCTCCCTACGCTGAAGGCTCACTATACGCATCCTTATCTGAACCTGCTGCTCGTTGAGAACCCTGAGAACCTCGTCCAGAATATCCTTGAAGTCCTTCTTCTTTTTGAGGAAAGAGTCAAAGTACAGGGTTCCCAAGGCTGAGCTCACTCCCTTCTATCCGTCCCACTCATTATTTCAACGCGGAAGACATCCCTGTACTCCCTCTCTATCCGTGAAAGCGATTTGACTAAGTCATCTAGGTCGCTCAATTCTAGGTGAGCGGAGTTAAGCCCATCCTTAAGCCTCTTAGACCAGTTATCGAAATCCTTCTCCCCTATCTCATTCATGGTTCTAGCTATGTTTAAATCAACCATTGCACGCTCGATTAGCTCGATCTCGGATAGCAGTCTATCCACCCGCCTCTGAGCCACCTCGAGCAGTGGGTGGATGCTCTCCACTAGTGAGTTGAACCTCACCTTGTGTTGGAGCTGCGCAGCGGTGAGCACTGGGGCGTCAGACGCCGAGTTATCCTTCGTACTCGCCTCTTCAAGCGCCTTTATCCTCTCATAGAGCCACTCGATTCTATCCTTAGTCTCCTTGAGGCTCTGTTTGAGCTCGGACTTGACTATGATGTAGTTCTCCTCCACCGAGAGGACTCTGCTCGAAGGTATTTCTTGGAAGCCATCCGTGGTCTGAACCACGAAGTAGAACTCCGCCTTACCCGACTGGCTTCCCTCCGACTCTGGGAGATAGTTGAAGAAGCCCGCTACCCAACCAACGACTCTGTTGTACTCGTCCTTAACGGTCTTACCCAGATGCCTTGAAGGCGACATGGAGTCGTCGGATAGTTTTCTACCCGAACCAGTAGGCATCTGGGTCTACTCTCCTCGTCTACGAATTCACTGCCGGGTCTGCTGGGATGAGGTGGAGGTTGGCAGGTCTGGGAACTGGTCTTTCAGCCTTGTCTCCGCGAGTGCGGCCGCCTCCTCCATTATCTTCTGCGCATCCTCGTTAGCCGTGTCGAAGCTCACCGTGTAGTTACCGGTCTGACCCGCCTCCACGAGTATACTGCTAAGCAGATTGGATATTTCACCCATCTCCTTGTCAGCTTCAGGAGTCACCTGACCAATGCTGCGTCTAATCGAGGAGACCACGCCGATGGCTGGAGCGAGGTTTGTGATCACGTCGCCTAGGTCCTCGAGTGTGCCAAGCCTCACGATGATTGATTCCAGCGCGAGCCTGCTCTGCATTATGAGCTTCGCCATCTTCCTTATCTCGGCGACCTCGTTGGCGTAGATGGTGGCGCGGGCCTGGTCGTGGCGTCTTATGGCGTCCACAACCTTCTCGAACATGACCCGTTGGCGTTCAACGAGCCTGCTGTTGATCTGGTCGAGCCTTTGAACCTGCATTTGAAGCGACCTCTGGGCGCTCTCGATTCTGGGCTTCAGTGGGCCAGGTGGTCTTATAGCTTCCTTTAATCGGTCTCCGGCGGAGGTTGAATCTTTTTTATCCCAGTTTGACGCGAAGTCCCTACTCAAAATTATCGCTTCGTATCTTCAAATCTATAAATATAAAAGAGTTGTTCCCTAAGGTCATGTATCCTGAGGAAACGAACTGGGCGATACGAAAAGTTTATAAGTACTTCTTCGCTTCATTCATGCCCCGCACCCCACACGTAGTTACGGGTGACCACCAAATATGCCCGAATCCCAACACTCAACCAAGCAGAAGGACCTTTCAGAGTTCGGATTAAGCGACCACGAGTCCAGAATATACTGGGCTCTAGTTGAAAACGGACCATGCACGATGTCTGAGCTCGCTCAGAAGGCCAATGTCCCAAGAACCAAGGTTTACGCCAACGTGCGGAAGCTTCAGAAAAAGGGGTTCGTCGAGTTTCTACCCGAAAAAAAGTATATGTGTAGGGCAGTGTCACCCGAGATCACGCTTAAACCCTTATTAGATAAGAAGAGGGATGAGCTAGACTCGATGAAGGACCAGCTCAACATGCTCATCGACCTCTTCAGCCAGATAAAGGATAAGGATGGTGTTGAGCGAAAAGAGTTCTGGACGATAAAGGAGAGGAGTAAGGGAACAAAGGCGCTAAGAGACGAGCTCGGCCAAGCAGAGGAGGAGGTCGTCATGGTGCTCAACAGGTCCTGTCTAAGGCTTCTCAAAGAGGTACGCGAGGATTTAAGGGCAGCATATGATCGGAAAGTTAAAAACAGGATTATTGCACCCCTACTCACAGACCAGGTTTCGAAGCTGGAGGGATTCAAGGATTTCGCGGAGGTACACGTTGTCGAAAAGGAGCCGGAGGACAACCTAATAGTTATCGACAGGAAAACCACTATCATCATGTCCTCAGCCAGACTCTCGCAGGACCCAGCGGACTACTCCCTTATCTACATTAAGGATAGGGGTGTGGCTGAGAACATTATATCCTTCATCGACTACCTGTGGTCTGGGCTACCAGATATTGGGAGCGTTATCTCGCTCGTCAAGTCGGGCGAGGACATCTCGAGGGTGGCTTCCTCCGCGTCGGTGTACTATAACACCGTACTCTACGCATTCGGCAAAACACTAGTGGAGGAATTCGGGGAGAAGAGGGCGGACGAGCTCATCAGGAAGGCAGGTGTATACGCCCTTCAATTACTTGAAGAAGAAGGATTAAAACTGGTTAAAGACGACCTGGAGGAGTCTCTGAGGTTAATGGTTGACCTAGCCTCGGTCTCGGAGAAAATCGAGATAAACTATAGCAGCGAGGACCCTCTGAGAACACTCTTCTACGAGGTCACAGACGCCTTATCGGTGTCATACAGGAAGAGCAAGGAATTAAAGTCCGAGTTCCTGATGACCGCTTGGGGGATACTCAGCGAGGCCATCTTTGAAAAGTACGGCTACTACACGAGCACACTCCAGACGATATACGACGAGCAAAAACGCCTATGGATAACCAGAAAGAGGGTGTACAGGAAGGAGGACAACGAGACGAAACCACTCGACTACCTGTTCCAAAACACCAACACCCAGACACAGAGTCTGGGAAGCGACAACAACGAGGACCCAAGCCGGTAACCGGAATCAAAAGTTTGCTGTGCAAAGCAGTAATGCAAAGCAGTAAAAAGTTTGGTTGGGGTTCGTAGAAAACCTTAATTGTGGTGTGCGGCGATGTATGCGAGCACTATTACAACTGAGAAGAGTGCGCCCATAAGGCCGGCGAGGAACCACTGGGCTGTCACCAGCTTTGGCAAGTACGCTAAGGCAGGCACAACATAGGGTATCGCGAACCCGAATGCGATTCCCGCCACGAACCCCAGCACAGCGAAGACTCCTATAACAGAGCCCCTACCAACCAATTTTTTCACCTGGGGAAAATAGTCCTCAGAAGGCTTAAGTGGTCTGTAACTCTAACAAGTGTCACCTCCGTCAAGTCCACGCCGTGAACGGTTTGCTTTTATAGAGTTTCCAAAACCTCGCCATAAACAGTAAACCAAAAATTCGAGCTTAGCGCCGATTGGACCCAAACGTGAATTCTGACCACTGTTTAGGCGGGGTAGCTCACATGCCCAAGCCCACGGATACACCCATTATAATGAAGTATGTGGCTATTAAAAGTATACCTACACATCTCCGTGTTGTATAGAATGTTGCAAACAAACCCGTGAAAGTTGTAGCAACCATGGTGTAAAGCGTAAACCAAGAGTACTTATCGGAGACCATAAGTGGATTTCCCAAAATCGATGCAGCAATCAATATTGTACCTATAAGCAGGGTGTTGCTCTGCACTTTGCTCCCGATTAGATTGGCGTAGGCGGCTTGGCTTCCCTGCGTATCTGTGTTCCCCTTTGAAGCGCTTCTTAGAAGTGTGAGCATGGCCACCAGTTCGGGTAACTCGTCGCCTGCCGGTACAAGTGTGAATGAGGTTATCACAGGGGGTATTCCAACTGTTGAGGAGAACAGTACAACTTGGTTTACCAAGGGGTGAATGAAGCCCACGGTTAGTATAAGGCCAACGGCGAAGAATCCTAAAGATGCGAGCTTTGATTTTACGCTTAGAAAGCCAACCGGGTTTTCTTTTAAATCGTCACCTCCCCTCGCGGAGTAGGCGATAAATAGGGCGTATAGTAGGATTAGCACCGAACCCACATATATGTTGAGGCTATTAGTGATGGATGCGAAGAGTATGAGGAGTGTTGAGGAGCCGAGAACCACAGCGTCGAACACGAGTCCCCTATATGTTGCGCCGGCTGACTTGTTGGCTAGGAATAGCACGCCGTAGAGGAGGGTGAAGAGGAATATGTTGCCGCCGAATGCGGAGCCCAACGCCACATCGTTGTGATGTGACAACGTGGATATTAATGCGAAGAGGTACTCGGGGAGGGTCACAGCGAAGCCCAGTAGAACCCCTCCGATCATCCTAGCCTGAAGTCTGCCGAGGAGTATTTCTGAGGCCCGCCCAAGTGTGTACCCCCCAGCGCTCACAGCTGCAAGGTAGCCTAGTAGCAATCCTAACTCGCTAAGGGACTGGGTTATATGGGCACTCATCAAGGGCTACCAAGCACTGGGTGGGGTTTGTATGCCTCCTCCAAATACTTTATATCATCGGAGCCCAGCTTGACGTCTAATGCGCCCACGGCTTCCTCGACGTGTTCCACCTTACTCATACCCACGATTGGGGCCACAACGTAATCCTTGTGCAGCAGCCAGGCCAACGCTATCTGCGCGTTGCTCACACCCTTCTGCTTTGATAGCTCGGTGACCCTTTCTACAACGTCGAAATCCTCCTCCCGGAAGTACCTCTCCCTCAGGTATTTGTCTGACTTGTAGCGTGGGTCGCCGGACACCCCGCCACGCGTATACTTTCCCGAGAGGAAGCCGCGGGCCAGTGGGCTCCACGGTAAGACGCCCACACCTATATGTCGACACAGGGGGATGAGCTCCCTCTCATCCTCCCTGTACACTAGGTTATAGTGGTTTTGAATAGAGATGAACCTCTCATACCCCTTCATCCTCGCGAGGCACTCCGCCTCCATGAGCTGCCACGCCCACAGCGTGGACGCACCAATATACCTAACCACACCCTGCTCAACTAGGCTGGTGAGTGTTGAAAGCGTCTCGTCGAGTGGTGTCTGGGGGTCCCACCTGTGTATTTGGTAGAGGTCCACATACTCTGTTCTAAGCCTCTTAAGCGATAGCCTTATCTGCTCGAGTATGTGGCGGCGTGAGAGGTCGCGCACGTTTAGACCCTCGCCGGGGGGTAGGCCAACCTTCGTGGCGATCACCACATCATCACGTCTACCGGAGAGAAGCTCCCCAAGTATCTCCTCACTTCTCCCATTCGAATATCTGTTCGCGGTATCGAAGAAGTTCACACCCAAGTCGAGAGCCCTATTCACAACCCTACGCGCATCCTCCAACTCTATCTTCCATTCCTCATCGTTACCGAAGGATAGGCCACCAACACATATACGCGACACCCTAAGCCCACTATTACCCACACGGGCGTACTGCATGAGAAACCAAACCAAACAACAAATATAAGCCTTCCACCGAAACCAAACAACCATCCCCCTCCCCACGATAGGTGACGACACACCAAGTGAGCGGCCAACCCGAACACACCCACTCAGAGCAGCACACGACACACACCCAAACGTCAGAGCAGACATGACACCACCCCCACCCCAAAGGGCTGGGTTTATCAATCTTTTTTTATCACTTACGCGTTGAGACGAGTATACATAATGTCCCCGAGACGCCAGCTGACACCACTCCTAGTCACCTCACTCATGGTTTTAGCTCTACTAGCGTCTTCGGCTTACGCTTCCGCTTACGCGGCCCAGCAAACCCAACCACTGCACATCGGCCTGGAGCCCACGCATCTAGAGTACCCTACGAGGTTGGCTAAGGGGGGCTACACATTCAGTGAGCTATTCTTCGTGAACTACACCACCGCACTCGCGGGCACAACAATCACCATCCAGTACTATAACGACTCGGCGTGGTGGAACCTAACATCATTCACGGGTAACACCGTGGGTTTCACACAGGTCTACGTACCCGTCACAGCCTACTGGGCGCACGCGGGGGAGAACACGCTTAGAGCCGTGTCGGGCGCGTACACCTCGAACACGGTGAGCCTCGAGGTCACGGAGGACGCGGGGGGCTTCGAGGCTGACGGCGCACTCTACGCCTCAATCATTACGCTCACACTCGGAGCCATCTTCTTAGCGGGCAGGGTGAGCCCTAAGAGGTTCATCCTAGCCATGCTCGCGGCGTACATCGTCCTCGCACCCTTCACGGGTCAAAGGTACGACGTCTACTTCCTTATTACTTCGGGTATAAGGGTGCTCGAGCACGTCAACCCCTTCGACCCGGGTCAACCACCCGCGTACCCATATCCCCTTAAGTGGGCGTACCCACCCCTCTACCCACTGTACTCCGCGCTCGCCTTCCTCACCTATTCGGCGATAACCCGCACACCTATACCCCCACCCTCGGCCACAGTGTACCCCGGCTACTACACCGCTACATACAGCGTGTGGAGGGGGTACGTCACACCCAGCATGCCCCTCCTAGTCCTCCTACTCAAGGCACCCATGATACTATCCTACCTAGTCATCTACAGGGTGCTACGCTCACACGTGGGCGAACAAGCAGCAGTGAAGCAGTGGGCGGCGAACCCACTCGCACTACTCGTGTGCGCCGTCTGGGGGCAACTCGACCCCATAGCCACAGCTCTAGCACTACTATCACTACACTCGTACACCACGGGGAAGACAAAGTACGCCTACCTCTACGCCGCCCTAGGGGGAGCGGTGAAGCTGTGGCCCGCGGCGCTCATACCCATATACCTAGCTCAGACACTTAGACTCGGGGTGGCGAGGGCAATACGACCCCTAATCACAACCGTCATACCGGTGGCGGCAGCCACCCTAAGCGTATACGCGTATTTCGGCCACCCCCTCCAGGCGCTAAGCATACTCGCATATTCGCGGGGTGTACCCACATATGCGGGGGAGTTCTCTGTGAACGGCCTAACATGGCAGTGGATACTCTACTTTCTAAAGTCGCCCCCCATCCCACTCCTCCTATTCGTTGGACCCCCAGTCTATGCGGCAATCCTACTCTACGCCTACAGGCATCCGAAAACGGACCCGACGGCCATGCTCACCATCACAATACTAACACTGTTCCTCACGTATAACTATGTTAACCCCCAGTACTTCCTCTGGGTGATACCCCTACTCATCATGCAGGGAAGGAAAATAAGCGTCTGGGTCTTCACGGCGCTACCCCTCCTCTTCGTGGGGTTATCCTACAACGCCTTCTACTTCGTGTCCCCAGCAATACTCTACGACACATACGCACCCTCAGCCTCCATAGCGGAGGAACTGAAACTAGCCTTCTTCTACAACTATAGGCCGCTATTCATAACGGTGACAGGAGTCATACCCCTACTCGCCTACACATTAGAGGTAGTAGCACAGATTAGAAGAGTCAAAACACAATCAGATGGGTCACGAGCCCAATAATACACAACATTGTGCGTCAAGCACACGCTACTCAATTTAAAGGTTTGAATAACCAGTTAAGGGGGAAGTTTTGCTGCGCACTCCTTATATACAATCATGAACAATCAGCTATAGCCCTGCAACCCAAATAATAGTAGAGAAGGGTTTGTTGATGTTCGGCACAGACCTCTTAATCGCGGCTAACACGGATTTACTACTCGTCGTGCTAGGCGGCGTCATATTCATCGGCTTCTTGGCGGAGGTGATATTCTATAAGTATAGGTTACCGGAAAACCTAGCACTCATGTTGGCTGGAATGCTCATAGGACCAGTCCTCCACATTGTGTCCCCAACCCAAGTTGAGGTGTTGAGGAGCCTCGCACCCTTCTTCGGGGACGCCGCACTCGTAATAATAGTGCTGAGCGGCTCGATTAACCTAAACTTCTCCTCACTCATCGGGGGCGGCGGAGGCAGGGGTGTGGTGATGGCCGTGTTGGACACCCTCCTCACAATGGCTTTCATAACACCCCTATTCCACTACGTCTTCGGCTGGCCGCTACTCATCTCAGCCCTCTTCGGAGCCATGCTGGGGGAGACCACGGCCACAATTGTGATACCCGTATCCCAGAGGCTCGGGCTCAGCGAGTCAGCGCTCACAAGCATGGTGATAGACTCCACGTTTAACAGTGTAACCTGCATCGTCGCCTTCTACATAATCTTCGACATACTCATGCAGTCACAGGGTGCAGCCCCAGTGAACACTGGTGTGGTGTTCGTTGCACGCTACCTGTTCGAACTGGTGTCCACCGGTATATTTATCGGCGCGGTGGGAGGCCTCATCTGGGTCACCGTGCTCGAACGCTTGGGTGATATACCCCACTCCTATATAGTCACGGTCGCCGTGGTGATTGGTATATACGCTATAGTTGACATACTCGGGGGCAGCGCTGTGCTCAGCGTGCTCGTGTTCGGATTGGTGCTCGGAAACCACAAGCTCTTCCTAAGACTCTTCGGCAGGGACTCGAAGGTGAACCTCGGAAACGTGACCAGCTTTGAGGGTGAGATAAACTTCTTTGTGCGAACATTCTTCTACGTGTTCGTGGGCACACTCGTATCACTCAAACCCTACTCCGCACTCATAGGACTCGGACTCGCCTTCTTCCTCTTACTCCCACGCGTGCTGGGGGTTGAGGCCACCACACTCGGCGACCAAGAGCTACGCGACAACCTCAGCCTACTCGTCTCACTCTACCCGAGAGGCCTAACCGTGGCCGTGCTCGCGAGCACACTTATAGCCTCCATCCCCCAAACCTCGGCGATATACCCCTACGCTTCGAGGATATTCGACATAAGCTTCATGGTCATACTCTTCTCATCCGTGATCTCAGCCTTCCTCGTCGCCAGAGAGTATAGGCGGCGCACAAACGAAGACCTCTACGAAGTGATAAAGAGGCTGAGGAGAGCGAGACAACAATTGGAGAAACCCTAGACATATGTCGAGTAAATCCTAAATTGTCAGCTGGGTGTGCAACAAGGGTGCACAAAGTTTCCCAGCTCACCTACGCGGCTACTCGCATCCATAACCTTCTCCAGGATCATCTACACCTTCTGCTGGTTCGATGCGGCCGCGGCCTCACCCGCCCTCGTGGCCCACCACCACTACAACTATACTGAGCTAGGCGAACTCCTCTCCGCCTTCATGGTGGGCTCAGGCGCACTACAGGTGCCAGCCGGCGTATACTCCGCGCGCAGAGGCGCCTCACGCGCGGTGACGCTCGGACTCGTGCTCATAGCTGTGGGCTCACTAGCCTCAGCCCTCTCACCAAGCATCCTCAACCAAGTCATAACACGATTCATAACAGGTGTGGGCGCAGCATTCTACTTTGCACCAGCCATGGTCGTGGTCTCCAACCTCTACAGGGGTCGCTCAGGGCTGATGATAGGCATATACAACGCAGCCTTCAACCTAGGGGGTGGAATAACCCTGTTCACAATGACCCCGGCAGCCGCAGCGTGGGGTTGGCGCGCACCATACCTAATCACAGGTGTGAGCACGCTGGTGGCGTTAGCCCAATACCTAGCTGTGTTCAAAGGCGTGGTGGATGAGAGGTCCAGTGACACATCGGAGATCGTTAGCACAATCAGCTCCAAGATCGTGTGGGGGGTAGCCCTAGGGATCCTCGGCCTCTCCGTTGTCTACTATATCGCTACCCAGTTCATCGTTGACTACGCAAGCAACGCTCTACGTCTACCCGCCACCACAGCGGGCCTACTCTCCTCCCTCATACTATTCGGCGGCCTAGTGGGTGGACCACTCATAGGCTCAATATCCGATAGAAGCCCCGATAGGAGGATCTACGTGGCCATACCCACAATACTGGCTGGACTCTCGGTCACCCTCCTCTCATACACAAACCAGTACAACCTGGTGCTCGCGACAATTGCACTAGGCTTCTTCGACTCAGCCGCGTACACAATCGCCTACGCCATCCCAACAGACGTTGAGCGCATAGGTAAACGCTACGCCCCCCTAGCCATAGGTCTAATAAACAGTGTGAGCATACTAAGCGGCGCGGTGGGCATAGTGCTCTTCGGCTACTCGGTAGCCCTCGTGGGCTACAGGGCAAGCTGGGCTGTGAGCGGCGCGGTGGCCGCCCTGTTTCTACCATTCCTCAGAATGGCTAAAACGGAGCGGCGTGGAACCAACACCAACGCAGGTTAACCTCTTCCAGTTCACCGATGTGTAGGCTTATCCAAAAGCTTTATAGCGTAAGCCGACGTATACTCTATGATGGATACAAAAGAGGTTTTGGTTGAAGAGGAGGAAACCCTTCTGCCACTGTGTGAGTCGAACAGGAACATAGTGATCGACCCCACGGTGTTCGCTGACCACGTGGTCTTCAGGGTCGGGTCACTAAAACTAATAGATAAGGCGCCATGAGCACACTCGTGAAGTGGTAGGTTTGAGCTGGGGTCAAAGCGGCAGGGACAAGGAACTCGAAAACCTAGTCGGACAGCTACTCGTCACATACTTCCAAAGCGCCAAACTCGGCGAGATGATTCACGAGAGGCTTAAGACCAGTGGTGGAGTAAAGGAGCTAAGAACACTCATACCCAACCCGGACCCTGGGAAGCAGCCTTTAATGGTCACAATCAAGATTGAGCCCTCAAATGAGTTCGGCTTGGCGCAGGAGGAAGCTGCACCCGGTACCAGTAGGGTGTACGTGGTGCTTGAGAGCCCACCCATAAATGTTAGCAACCCCTACGAGGTAAGAGGGGAGATCGAGGAGATCGTTGAGGGTAGCCTGAACTGGTGGGCGAGTCAGTCCACCTATACTTGGCTCAAACTCTCAGACTGGAAGGCGAGGGTATACATGCTTGACGCCGAGGCTGACGAGGAAGCCAAAGAGATCTATGAAACCCTCGAATCGCTCGAAACCAAGACGCGTCAAGGGGAAACACACAACACCTAATTCCCCCCCCTTTTTCCCTACAAAACAACACGCACCAACTACTGCATATTCTAACATCATGGATCAGCCCTCTCGTTGGCTAACCCAAAATTTAAGGGGGGGTGTGTGCTGCTCCACCCGAAGCGTTGTGGGGGATCCACAGTTCAGAGGAGGATATGGATGTTAGATTAGTAGTAGGGAGACGGCGAGGAGCAGGCCGTAGACGCGTGTGAACAACGCAGTCTGCCTTAATCCCACCCGAATCGATCCCTTATCATTAGCTTTTCTGAGGTTCACTATTGAGCGGTAACCCGCTGGGAGGATGAGTAGGGTGATGAGTGTAGTGTAGGGTAAAAGCTTTGCAGCTATACCCAAGAATAACAATATGTAGGATAGTGTGGGGAGGATTGGTGCGAACTCTAACGCTGTTTGGTACCCCAGAATAACCACGAGTGTTTTTTTACCTGTCTGCTTATCCGCGTCGTAGTCGGGGAACGCCGCGTAGTACACCATGTAGATCGATAGAACACCGAGTATGGCGCCTAGCAGCAGGGGCTGGGCGGCCACCCGCTGAGCCTGTACATAGTAGGTGCCTAGGACTGTGGCAACCCTTTCGAGTGCTAGTGTGAGCTCGCCGAGCCCAACCCTCTGAAGTAGTGAGGTGTAGGCGTAGATGGATAGGGCGCCCAACCCCATGAGTAGGAGCACTAGTAGACCCACGCGTATGGTGAGGTATAACCCGCACACCAGCGCTAGCCCCAAGAGGGTGAAGCCACCCATTAAAACCTCTTTGGGCGTGAGTAAGCCGTTCACAAGTACACCTGAGCCGCCGCTTAGGCCTCTCAGCTTGGAGAGCTGGTCTGTTCCGTGGATGTAGTCGAAGTAGTCGTTGAAAAGGTCGGCGCTCATATGGGCGAACCCGACCCCCACGAATGTTAGCAAGGCGTACGCTGGGTTGAAGGTGTGGGCCGCGCTCCACGTGTAGGCTAAACCCACTAGGACGGGGATCAGGGAGGCGGGTAGGTATGCGGGTCTCACGGCTTTCAGCCAAGCGCTGGGGGGCGACACTTTACCACTAAGTGGTGGTACGAAAAATTTAAGCTTGAGTGGGGTGTATAGTTTGTATGCGTTACACTAAGAGGGAAGCCAAGCAGTGGGCTAGGGATGAGATGACTGGTGAGTGGACCACGATGATAACACCATTCACACCCGAGGACGAGCTCGACCTTAAAGGGTTGGCCCACAACGTGGAGCACGTGGTTAGGCTTGGCACCAAGGGCCTGGGTTTCTCGTGGAACATGGGGGAGTTCTGGAGCCTCACAATGGCTGAGAGACTCAGCCTCCTGGAGACCGCTCCCAAGCTTGTTAAGGGGAGGGCGTACACCGCCTTCCAGATAACCGACACATGCCTCAAAGACGTCATATATTTGGGTAAAAGAGTCGAGGAGGAGGGGTACGACCTCGCAATACTCGCAGCCCCATACATGCTCACCAAGACGGAGGAGCAGGTCATCGACTGGGTGAGGCGCGTATCTGAGGCGCTCGACATTGGTATAGCCTTCTACAATTCACCCCAGTTTGGGATCACACTCTCAGCGAGGGCTCTAAGCAAAGTCGCGGAGATACCGGGGGTGGTGGCCATAAAGGAGGCGAGCTTCAACATGCAGACAGCGATAGACACCCACTTACTCGCGGGCGACAAGGCTGTGATAAGCATGCCCGACGAGGAGATATTCTTCTACGAGCCATACTACGGCTTCCACCAGCAGGTTATGTTCGCCAACACGAGCGACTGGAGGTTCGACTCCGAGGAGAGACACGACTACGTGAGATTCATAGACCTAGCCACGAAGGGCGACCTCGAAGACGCCAAGAAGCTATACGAGAAGATATGGCCCATCAAGAAGGTCTCACGCGCATGGTGGAGCAGACTCGTGGCAAGAACCGGCGGCTCACTCCCAGTCCAAATGGTGAAATACTGGGGCGAACTCATGGGTTTAGCTGCAGGACACACACGACCACCAGTAGCACCCCTCACCCCAGAGGAGAAGAAGCAACTCGCAGAGGACCTACAAGCACTAGGCCTCACAAAGAAAACAGTACTCGCAAAGTGAGCCACCCCGCACTGAACGGCAAAGCTTTGGAAAATCTATAAGCACCCCCACCCATGGCCACTACCAATAAGAAGGGTGGACTACAGAGCCTCGAGCTCGCTGGTCGAGTGTTCTAGATCCTAGGAGTCCCTTTGAACCCCCTATTAAAACCATCACGTCTGAATGCAAGTTGTTGTTTCGGCCGGCAATTTCATCACAGCGACAAAAACCCCTAACCATTGTAACTTATCGATGAACTAAGTCGAAACTGCTCTCTTATTAACAGCGTCAGGCGACCAACACACCACTGAGCACGAATGTTTACACTGGCAATGGAAACTTTATATTAAAAGTTTACAATGGTAATGGAAGCTTTATATGGCTGTGCTAGCCATCACCTATTGTAGTTAGTACCGAAACCATAAAGTCGGTCATCGCTGAGCTGTAGGGTGAGATGATTGAAAAATTCAAGAGGGAAAACATAATTGAGAGGGAAAATCAACGCGTGGTTACGGATTACGTTAAACCCAACGTCGCACTGGTGAGCTACCCCGCCCTGAACGGTAGACCCAAATTTGTGTTTGACGCTAATTGGACCTCGCGCACGAATTTTGGGTCTACCATAAAGGGCGGGGTTTTGGAATCTTTATAAACCATTCACCCGAAGCCAAGAGGAATCAAAGAAGTAAGAGTTGCAAATAGTTCCTCGCCCTTCAGGGAATGGGGATGTCAGTGGTTCGCAGTCAACAAGTCTTTGCTCTGTAGCATGAACTTCCATAAGGGTATTATTTTTACTTTTTTGCCGTTCCTCAGCGTTTCCACCCCTTCGGCCTCCCAAGTTATGAGTTTGAGGTTGAATCCCCTGAATTTATCCGAGAACCTTTCAAGCGCCCTTAACTCCCTATCCCTCAGACCCTCCCTTTCATAACTCACCTGAATGGCCTCCCTAACCCCGCCATCCACTACGAAGTCCACTTCGAGCTCCCCATCCCTATAATAATACACATTGTAGGGGCGGGAATGGTAGTGCTTCACCCTCAACAGCTCTATGAGGGCAGTGTTCTCCATCTTCCTAGTTAAACCATCCCCGCCCGTGATCGCCGTGTGAATCGCCGGGTCAATCAGGTACACCTTCCTCGGAAGAGAGTATTTCTCCAAGGTTTTCCCCGTGAACCTCTTCACGAAGAGGAAGAGGTACGAGTTCCCCAAACACTCCAAGTAATTATTCACCGTCTGGTGTGAGACAGAGAAAATATTACTAAGCCTTCTCGTAGACACCTCCCTACCTATGTTTTCAGCCAAGAAATTAGCCAACTCCTCCACGTTCTTCTTGATTCTACACCTCAACATCACATCCCTAGTGACCACGTCGCCGAACAGTGTGCGCAGGTAAAGCTTCGAGTTGAGGCTATAACCCTCAGGGAAACCCCCGACATCCAAGTACTCCCGCAGCTTCTCCTTAACCAAGCCTACGCCCCTAGTCGTCTCCCCCACCTCCACCCCCCTGTACCTAATGAACTCCCTGAAAGAGAAGGGCAGAAGCGTGAAGTCGAGGTGCCTCCCAGTCAGATACGTAGCCATCTCCCTACTCATCAACCTTGCATTACTCCCAGTAACTATTACGCGCATCACGTCCCTCAGCCTCGAAACAAAGAGCTCCCAACCCGCCACGTTCTGCACCTCGTCAAGAATGAGTGACTTCACGCTGCCTTTGACCCGATAGACAGCCTCCAACACCCTGTTAAGATCCTTTGCTTGTATGCCCGCTAACCTTTCATCGTCGAAGTCCACCCTAGCGTAATCTTCACCACTCAACTGTACCGCGTAAATCGACTTACCCGCCCTCCTAGGACCCGTAATTAGGTAGGCGTTATTCTTACTCACGTCGTATTCCGCTTCCCTCTCTATGATCCTCTCCTTGGAGAGCTTTTCCTTCAACAGCTCCTCCTGATCTAAAATCACCCTCCTAATCTCCTCAGTCTCCACACGCAATATAAAGCGAAGGAGGTTTATAAATCCGTCAAACGAGAATTGACAGATTAAGGGAAAAGTGTAAAATGACAATTGACAGGTTGGTAAGTCTAATTTCAATGATTCAGCCCTTTCAAACAGTGAGTATTGCACTAGAGCGGTGATCAGCCCCCTAGGTCCCATGACAGTTTAGTAGGGAGGGATCCCCCAGCGCTTACATAAGATGGAAAGCCTCGCCCTTCAGGGTGGGGAGGAAGTCAGTTAAACCAGCCTAGGTCTCACTGGACCCATCATGTAACACACAGATGATTGATTCAAACGTAGAACTCTCCCGCTCCTCAGGTTAGCACGAAGCGAACAAACCCGTCGGACTCATCCTCCGCAAGGCTATTTTAAACTCAGTGAAACTCACTCTGCTCCTCTTCTCTTTTTTTTAAAAAAAAGGACAAGCGTTGACACCCTGCGCAATATGAAACCGAGAAAGGCGCTGCGAAAAAATCTTTCAAGCTTAAATCGAGGCTGTTTCAACACCGGTGGTGTCCGGATAACGATTCCCCACGCTTGGCCGCCGCACCCGCAACCAACTATTCCAGACACCATTTCAACACCACAGTAAAGCATTCATGGGAGGTATTGTACACTGGAAGAGTTAGAACAGTTTTACCGAGCCTCGCAAACCCCTACCCTAGTATCTCACTAGCTCTGAAAAAGATGAGTCGTAGACTCTTATTCTTATTTTTAGCCTTATTTGAATCTCTGGCTACGGGCTTTAGAGGTTTTACAACTAAGCGCGGCAGCCACCAAACGTGAAACCTCCTGCATACCCGCTAGAGCCCAAGCAACCCAGCGACCCACCTGACTTGGCTGTGATCTGTAGCCGTAAAGGGACATGCTACTTATCTGCTTTGGTGGAGCGTTGGGTTTGTTACTTTAGGGGGTTAAGTACATGATCTTCGACCTCAGCCCGAAAGAGTCCACAAGTGAACTATTCGGGCGTGAACAGGAGGTGGGCGAACTCGTACGCCTACTCGAAGCCAGAAACTGGGTGGCGCTACTTGGGCCAAGGATGACCGGGAAGACAAGCCTGTTAAAGCCGCCAACACCGAACTGGAAAAGGTGGGGATAAGGGCCATATACGTTAACCTATGGGGTGTGAGCTACCCCGCCCTAAACAGTAGACCCAAAATTCGTGCGCGAGGTCCAATCAGCGTCAAACACAAATTTGGGTCTACCGTTCAGGGCGGAGCTTCCCGCATCGTTGCCCCACTATGCCTACCCCTACCCACCAACCCTAGGGGGACAACATTTAAAATCCTTTCTCGAAGCCATTTTTGTATATGATTAGAAGGAAGACAACCAGAGCGTCTCGATAAAGATTGCTCTCCCAACCCTTTATAGCACCTCAGAACGTTGCAGCAACCACCTGTCTAGTAGTGAGCGAACCCACTTCCCCCAAGCCGGAATGTTTTGAACCTCATCCAAAAGCAAAACCATTCTCCCATCCCTCTCCCTACCCAACTAGTGTACCACTTTGAGAAAACCACCGAAGTCCTCTGGTTAAAGCGCGCTAAACCTTACATCCTCAAAGTTCACGTAGATCACGCTACACTTATCCCAGCCGGCACCCACCAAGTCCGAAGCCATCTGAACCATAAAGTAGGTTTTACCAGCCCTACGGGGTCCAATGACCGCATACGCGCTTTCACCCAAATAGTAAGGCTCCCCTCTCCGCAACAATTTGGGGGGATTAGAAACAAGCCACTCGGACACAACCTCTCTAAAAAGGTTCTCCACAACACAAAGGAAACACACACAGGCATAAAGGTGTTTCATAAAGGAAACAGATATGAAACACCACAAGAGCGACGCATGGTTCGCGCCCGCAGCGGGTCTGATGAAACGGGGTTTAAACGGGGGAAGCCTCCCTCACCCGTCACGGTGCAGTTCACACGTGCTCCCCCATAAGTAAGCCTACAGAATGGCTTACTTGCTAAGCCTAACTACACATAGCTCTCTTAGTATAGGAACGATCCGTGGATGCCCAAACCCCGTCCCCACCCACTAGACTCCTCCAGGCTCAAACGTCCGGCGACACGTGCGTTTACGGGCACCGTGACTACGATAACAACTTCTTACCCCACGTAACTCGGGGTGACTCAGTGGAATAAGTGAGGCTGCTTGATCCTAGTGCGTTTTAAGACACTTCTTCCAGGAAGAGGATTTTCACACCGAACGACTTTGATGATATCTCCTTAACCAGCTCCGCCTCCCTCAAGGCAAAGAGTGCGGGCACAGACATCTTGTCTGCGAGTGCAAGGATAAAGCAGTCCGGGAGGGAGATGCTTCTCTCACATTTGTAGGCTGATGTGAGCCCGATCAGTTCTGATGTGGGGATCACATGCATGTAGCCCGACTCAAGGAGGCTCTCCAGCCTGGTATCCGCTTCCTGCTTTCCAAGGCGTCTACACAGGATGTACCAGACCCCCGATAACGCAAGCTCCCTGGCACTCGCCTGCAGTTTGCCCTCCATCAGGGATCTTTTGAGCTTCAAACCTTAGGGTTAGCAGCAGACGAGC